>Ga0308168_1000055_pt1 | contig 248920 bp, 229 predicted proteins | sample PhyCR2_FD_202133 | JGI IMG/M metagenome (GOLD analysis project Ga0308168, IMG submission 202133) | Phyllosphere microbial communities from UC Gill Tract Community Farm, Albany, California, United States - DLSLRC.R2 | ecosystem: Host-associated > Plants > Phyllosphere > Unclassified | place...
GCTGGCGCACGCGCTGATAGCGCGCGGCGTCGGCCCGGACAGCCGGGTGGCGGTGTGCGCCGAACGCGGCCTGAACATGGTGACGGCGCTGTTCGGCATCCTCAAGGCCGGCGGCGCCTATGTGCCGCTGGATCCGGCCTATCCGGGCGAGCGCCTGCAGTACATCCTGCAGGACGCCGACCCGGTGCTGCTGCTGGCGGACGCCGCCGGCCGGGCGGCGCTGGGCGAACCCGCGACGCCGCAGCTGGCGCTGGAGGCCGCGTTGCCGGAGACGCTGAGTGCCGAGAACCCGGCGCCGCGCGCGCAGGCGTCGCACCTGGCGTACGTGATTTACACCTCGGGTTCGACCGGTAAACCGAAGGGCGCGATGAACGAACACCGCGGGGTGGTCAACCGGCTGGTGTGGATGCAGGAGGCCTACGGCCTGACGGCGGCGGACACGGTGCTGCAAAAAACGCCGTTCGGCTTCGACGTCTCGGTGTGGGAGTTCTTCTGGCCGCTGATGGTCGGCGCGCGCCTGGTGATGGCGAAGCCGGAAGGGCACAAGGATCCGGACTACCTGAGCCGCGCTATCGAACAGTACGGCGTCACCACGCTGCACTTCGTGCCGTCGATGCTGCAAAGCTTCCTGGCAGATGAGCAGGCGGCGACGCGCTGTGGCAACGTGGTGCGGGTGATGTGCAGCGGGGAAGCGCTGCCGGCGGCGCTGGTGGCGGAGTTTTACCGCCGGCTGCCGCAGGCGGAGTTGCATAACCTGTATGGGCCGACGGAGGCGGCGGTGGACGTCACCGCCTGGCACTGTTCGCGGGAGGCGGACCGGGTGTCGGTGCCGATCGGTCGGCCGATCGCCAACACGCGCATCTATCTGCTGGACGAGCACGGGCAGCCGGTGCCGCTGGGGGCGGTGGGCGAGCTGTATATCGGCGGGGTGCAGGTGGCGCGGGGCTACCTGAATCGGCCCGACTTGACGGCGGAGCGTTTCCTGAACGATCCGTTCGCGCCGGGCGGGCGCATGTACCGCACCGGCGACGTGGCGCGCTATCTGGCGAACGGCGACATCGAGTACCTGGGGCGCAATGACCAGCAGGTGAAAATCCGCGGCTTCCGCATCGAATGCGGCGAGATAGAAGCGACGCTGGCGACGCACCCGGCGGTGCGGGAAGCGGTGGTGGATGCGCGCGCGGTGGGCGACGACAAACGGCTGGTGGCGTGGGTGGTGCCGGCGGCGGACGTGGCGGAAGAGACGCTGGCGGGCGCGCTGCGGCAGCATGTGAGCGCGGTGCTGCCGGACTACATGGTGCCGTCGGCCTGGGTGGTGGTGGCGGCGTTGCCGCTGTCGCCGAACGGCAAGTTGGACCGGCGGGCGCTGCCGGAGCCGCAGGGGATACAGAGCCAGGCGGCGTACGAAGCGCCGCAGGGTGAGCGCGAAACGTTGCTGGCGGAGATCTGGCGCGAGTTGCTGAACGTGGAGCAGGTTGGCCGCCACGACAACTTCTTCGAACTGGGCGGCCACTCGCTGATGGCGGTACGTCTGACCAACCGTCTGCAACAGATGGAATGGCAGCTGCCGTTGCAGACCCTGTTCGCCAATCCGACGCTGTACGTAGTGGCGCAGCAACTGCAAAGGACGAGTGAAGCGCTGCCGCCGATCGAAGCTCTGCCGCGCGACGCCGCATTGCCGCTGTCGTTTGCTCAGCAGCGCTTGTGGTTCCTGACCCAGTTGGAGGGAATGAGTGAAACTTACCATATCCCGCTGGCGCTGAGCCTGCGCGGCGAGCTGGATCTGCCTGCCTGGCGGCAGAGTCTGGATGCGCTCTATGCCCGTCACGAAGCGTTGCGCAGCCGGTTTATCACCGTCGAGGGGCAGCCGCAGACGCACATTCTGCCGGCAGACGCGCTGCCGTTGACAGTTCACGATCTGCGTGGGCAGCAGGATGCCCAAAGCCGAGCGCGGCAACTGGCGCAGCACCTGGCGGAGGCGCCTTTCGAGCTGAGTTCCGGTCCGCTGGTGCGCGCCGCGCTGCTCCGCCTGGCGGATGAGGAGCATCTGTTCCTGCTCACCTGCCATCACATCGTCTCCGACGGCTGGTCGACCGGCATACTGCTGCGCGAATTTGGCGTGCTGTACGGCGCTTTCCGTCGCGGCGAGGCCGATCCGCTGCCGCCGCCGACCTTGCAATACCCGGATTACGCCGCCTGGCAGCGTCGCTACCTGACGCCGGAACGGCTGGCGGCGCAGGCGCAATACTGGCGTGAAACGCTGAGCGATGCGCCGGCGCTGCTGACGTTGCCGACCGACCGGCCGCGCCCGACGGTGCAGTCTTTCAGCGGCGCAGAAGTGCCGATCGCGATCGACGCCGAGTTGACGCAGGCGCTGCGTCAATTCAGCCGACAGCATGGCGGCACGCTGTTTATGACGGTGCTGGCGGCCTGGAGCCTGGTGCTGGCGCGCATGGCCGGACAGCAGGAGCTGGTGATCGGCACGCCGGAGGCCAACCGCGGCCGGCTGGAAACCGAATCGCTGGTCGGTTTCTTCGTCAGCACGCTGGCGCTGCGCATCGATCTTCGCGACGATCCGGATCTGCCGACGCTGCTCGAACGGATCCGCCACACAGTGCTGGCGGCGCAGGAAAACCGCGATCTGCCGTTCGAGCAGGTGGTGGAGCTGGTTAACCCGCCGCGCCATCTGGGCTATACCCCACTGTTCCAGGTGATGCTGGCCTGGCAGGACGGCTCGGTGCGCAATATTCCGCTGCCTGGACTGCAGGCCGAGAGCGCCGAGTTGGGCTATCGGATCGCCAAGTATGATTTGACGCTCGATCTGGCCGATAACGGCGAAGGCATCAGCGGCACGCTGAACTTCGCCACGGCGTTGTTCGATCGCGCCACCGCCGAGCGTTACGGCGCCTATCTGGTGCAGGTGCTGCGGGCGATGGCGACAAACGCTTCGCAGTCTGCTTCGCATATCGACCTGCTGCCGGCCGCTGAGCGCGAACTGCTGTTGTATGGCTGGAACCGAACCGCGGAAGCTTATCCGGCGCAGAACCCTGTTCACGCCCAGTTTGAACAGTGGGCGCGGCGTACGCCGGATGCCATCGCGTTGGTAAACGAGGCGGACAGCCTTAGCTACGCGCAATTGAACGCCCGCGCTAACCAACTGGCGCACCAACTTATCGGACAGGGCGTACGCCCCGGCGACCGCGTGGCCACGTCGCTCGAACGCAGTTTCTCTCTGGTCATTGCCCAGTTGGCGATCCTCAAGGCGGGCGCCGCTTATGTGCCGCTCGATCCGCACCTGCCTGTTGCGCGGCAGGCGTGGATCATCGGCGACAGCGGAACGACGTTGATCCTGTGCGATCGCGATCTCGATCGCGAGATAGCCGGCGAGATCGAATGTCTGCGTATCGATCGTCTGCGGCAGGATCCGACCCACGATCCGGCGGTGGCTCGCGCCGGCGACGCACCGGCTTACATCATGTATACCTCGGGCTCGACCGGCACGCCTAAAGGCGTGATGGTGACGCATCAAGGCATCCTCCGACTGGCGATTAACAATCGGTTTGCGGCGTTCGAACGCGGCGATCGCTTTGCTTTCGCCGCTAATCCGGCATTCGACGCCAGCACGTTGGAAATGTGGGGCGCGTTGCTCAATGGCGCCAGTCTGGCGATCATTGCGCCGGAGGTGTTGACGGATGCCGATGCGTTGGCGGCAGCGCTGGTGCGGCAAGAGATTAACGTCTTGTTCCTGACCACGTCGTTGTTTAACCAATATGTCCATAGCATCGCCGCGACGTTGGCGCAGCTGAAATATCTGATCAGCGGCGGTGAAGCCGCGGATCCGCACGCCTTTGCTCGTATGCTGAAAGAGGCGGGGCCGGTGCGTCTGGTCAATGCCTATGGGCCGACGGAAGGCACCGTTATCGCCACTGCGGCGATAGTTGAACAAGTGGGGCCATGGCAACGCCTGCCGATCGGCCGGCCGATCGGCAATACGCACATCTATCTGCTGGATGAGCATTTGCAGCCGGTGCCGCTCGGGGCCACCGGTGAGCTCTATATCGGCGGTGCCGGCGTGGCATTGGGTTATCTCAATCGCGCCGAACTGACGGCAGAACGGTTCCTGGCGGATCCCTTCAATCCCGGAGACCGGATCTATCGTACCGGCGACCTGGCGCGCTACCTGCCGGACGGCAATATCGACTACCAAGGCCGTAACGATCGGCAGGTGAAAATTCGCGGCTTCCGCATCGAATGCGGTGAAATCGAGGCGCGAGTGGCTGGTCATCCGGCGGTGCGCGAAGCGGTGGTGGATGTCCTCGGCGAAGCGAACAATAAACGGCTGGTGGCGTGGGTGGTGCCGGAGGCTGAAGCGGACCGCCAGACGTTGGCGGTGACGCTGCGGCAGTATCTGGCGGGCATGTTGCCGGAGTTTATGCTGCCGACGGCCTGGGTTGCGCTGGATACGCTACCGCTGACGCCGAACGGCAAGTTGGATCGGCGCGCGCTGCCTGAGCCGCAAGAGGACGCCTACGTGCGTGAGGTTTACGCCGAACCGGAAGGCGAGCTGGAAACGCTGCTGGCGGGGATCTGGCGCGAGTTGCTGGGCATTGAGCGTGTAGGACGTCACGATAACTTCTTCGAACTGGGTGGCCATTCGTTGCTGGCGGTCAAACTGATGGCGCAGCTGCGCCGTGTGGGGTTGAGCGCCGGGGTACAAACGCTGTTCACCGCGCCGACGCTGTCGACGTTGGCGCAGACATTGGTCACGCAGCAAGAGGTGAGCGTGCCGGCCAACGGTATCCAACCGGGTTGCGCTTCCATTACGCCGGAGATGTTGCCGCTGGCGGCGCTGAGCCAGCCGGAGATCGACGCGGTGGTGGCGCAGGTGCCGGGCGGTGTGGCCAACGTACAGGACATCTACGCTTTGTCGCCGCTGCAGGAGGGGATTTTGTTCCACCATCTGCTGGCGGAGCAGGGCGATCCGTACCAGCTGTCCGCGGTGCTGCGTTTCGACAGCCGTGCGCGTCTGGATGCCTGGCTGGCGGCGATGCAGCAGGTGATCGACCGCCATGACATTCTGCGCACCGCGTTCATCACCCAGGGCGTGTCTTCGCCGGTGCAGGTGGTGTGGCGCAAGGCCGAGTTGTCGCTGCAAGAACTGCGGCTCGATCCGGCGCAGGGCGATATCGGTTCGCGGCTGACGGCGTTGTTTGATCCGCGCCGCGTACGGCCAGACCTGACGCGCGCGCCGTTACTGAGCTTTGTCGCTGCACGGGAAGAGGAGGGCAGTTGGTGTGTGCTCCAGCAGTGGCATCACCTGATCGGCGACCACTCGACCCTGGCGGTGATGCAGGAGGAAATCAATCTGATCCTGGCCGGACGCGGAGACGAATTGGCCAAGGCGCCGCCGTTCCGCAACGCGGTGGCGCAGGCGCGGCTCGGCGTCAGCAACGCTGAACACGAGCAGTTCTTCCGCACTCTGCTGGCGGATATCGATGAACCGTCGCTGCCGTTCGGCCTGAGCGATGTGCATGGCGAAGGGCGAGATATCTCGACGGCGCACCTGGCATTGCCGCATGCGCTCAATCAGCAGCTGCGGCGGCAGGCGCGACGGATGGGCGTCAGCCTGGCCAGTCTGTGCCATCTGGCCTGGGCGCAGGTGCTGGCGCGCGCCACCGGCCGCGATGAGGTGGTGTTCGGCACCGTGTTGCTGGGCCGCATGCAGGCCGGAGACGGGGCGGAACGGGCGCTCGGACTGTTTATCAACACCTTGCCGCTGCGGCTGGATGTCAATGAGGTTGGCGCAGAATCGGCGGCGTTGCAGGCGCATATCCGGCTGAGCGGACTGCTGGCCCATGAGCATGCGCCGCTGGCCTTGGCGCAGCGCTGCAGCGGCGTCGCCGCGGGCACGCCGCTGTTCAGCGCCCTGCTGAACTATCGGCATAACAGCGGCGAGGAGACTGCCTTGCCGGCCGGCGTGACGCTGTTGGATAGCCAGGAACGCACCAACTATCCGTTCGTGCTGTCGGTCGAGGACGGCGGCGATTCGTTGGGCCTGACGGCGCAGGTCAGACAGCCGATTGAAGCGCTGCGCGTGTGCGGTTACATGGCGCAGGCGTTGAGCGCCTTGGCGCAGGCGCTGGAAGAGGCGCCGCAGACACCGATCTGCGAACTGGACGTGATGCCGGATGAGGAGTATGCGCTGCAGCTGTGCAGTTGGAATCATACGACGGAACCTTACCCGGCGGATACCTGCGTGCACGAACTGTTTGAACAACAGGCGCAGTTGACGCCACAGGCCGTCGCCGTGATCCAGGGGGCGCGGCAGCTCAGTTACGCGCAGTTGAATGCGCGCGCTAACCGGTTGGCGCACCGGCTGATTGAGCGCGGCGTACAACCGGGCGATCGGGTCGCGGTGCGGCTGACGCGCAGCATCGAACTGGTTTGCGCCCAACTGGCGATCGTCAAGGCCGGTGCGGCGTATGTGCCCCTCGATCCGCAACTGCCGACCGCGCGTCAGGCGTGGATCGTCAATGACAGCGGCGCGTGTCTGATGCTGGCAGAGACCGCCGGCAATGAGGGCATTCCGCAGCTGCCGGTCGAGGATTGCGAAGGCAATGACGGTAATCCGGCGTTGCGATTGTCGAGCGGCACGACGGCCTACATCATGTATACCTCCGGTTCGACCGGTACGCCGAAAGGGGTCATGACGCCGCACCAGGGCATTACTCGTTTGGTGCGCAACAATCGCTACGCCGCCTTTGACGCTGAAGACCGCGTTGCCTTTGCCGCCAACCCGGCGTTTGACGCCAGCACGATGGAGGTGTGGGCGGCCCTGCTGAACGGCGGTGCGCTGGTGGTGATAGCGCCGGAGGTCATGATGGAAGCCGAACGTCTGGCGGCCGAACTGCAGCGTCATCGCATCACCACGCTGTTCTTGACCACCGCGTTGTTCAATCAGTATGTGCACAGCATCAGCGGCGCGCTGGCGCAGCTGAAATATCTGATCAGCGGGGGGGAGAAAGAGGATCCGGGCGCTTATGCGCGGTTGCTGCAAGAACAAGGGCCGGTGCAACTGATCCATGCCTATGGGCCGACGGAGACCACGACCTTTGCGACCACGGCGCGTATCGAGCGGGCCGAAGGGGAGGCGCGTTTGCCGATTGGTAAACCGATCGGCAATACCCGCGCGTACTTGTTGGACGCCCGTGGGCGCCCGGTGCCGATGGGGGCGATAGGAGAACTGCACATCGGCGGCGTGGGGGTGGCGTTGGGATACCTGAACCGGCCGGAACTGACGGCGCAGCGTTTCCTGAGCGATCCGTTCAACCCGGTCGGCGGCGGCCGCATGTATCGTACCGGCGATCTGGCGCGTTATCTGCCGGACGGCTGTCTTGAATACCAAGGGCGGTGCGACCAGCAGGTCAAGTTGCGCGGGTTCCGCATCGAACCGGGCGAGATCGAGGTGCAGCTGGCAGCGAGCCCGTGGGTGCGGGAAGCGGTGGTGCAGGTTTGTTCGACGGAGCACCACCCGCGTCTGGTCGCCTGGATCGTACCGGCGGCCGAGGGGGAACGCAGCGCGCTGCAAGGGCAGTTGCGGGCCTATTTGAGCGAACGGTTGCCGGAGTACATGGTGCCGTCGGCTTATGTCTGGCTGGATGCGCTGCCGTTGACCGCCAACGGTAAGCTGGATCGGCGCGCCTTGCCGGAGCCGGAGTGTGCGGCAGTCGGCGCTCGGGAGTATGCGGCGCCTCAGGGTGAGACCGAAACGACGCTGGCGCGGGCATGGTGCGAGCTGCTCGAGATTGGCCAGATAGGACGCCACGACAATTTCTTCGAGCTCGGCGGCCATTCACTGCTGGCGGTGCGTCTCTCCAGCCAACTGCGTCAGCAAGGCATCACCTTGCCGGTACAGGCGATCTTCAACCATCCGATCTTGGCCGAATTGGCCGAACGGATCGATCGTCGCACCGCCGAGGCTCCGCTGTGCAAAGCGGTGCCGGCTCGCAGCAGCGGCAGCCGACCGCCGCTGTTCTTCGTCCCGACCGGCTTTGGCGATCACTCTTATGTATTTGAATTGGCCAAGGAGATCGATGAAAGCTTCCCGGTCTACGCTGTGCCGTGGCCGGCGGTGGAGGAAAAGCCGGCGACCATGAGCGACATGGCCGCCAGCGCCGTGGCGTTGATTCGCGAAGTGCAGCCGCAGGGGCCCTACCATCTGGCGGGGTACTCTTCCGGCGGGGTGTTGGCCTATGCCATCGCCGAGCAACTGCAATCGAGCGGGGAAGCGGTCGCTTTCCTGGGGCTGATTGACACGTTGCGGCCGGTGGAGGCGATGCACAGCCCGGTCCAGCTGTTGCTGAACTGGGTGGAATCCACGCAGGAGAGGCCGGATCCGCAGTTCTGTCAGCAGTTGGCCGAGCTGCCGCTACCGGAGGCGATAGCGGCCGTGCAACGCGCCGGGATCAAGACTCAGCGTGCGGAAGTGGCCGACGAGGCGGCCCTCTGGCAACAGCGACACCATTACGCCAAGCTGGTGGAGGCGACTCAGGTGCAGCCTGCATCGCTCAAGATCCATCTGTTCAAGGCGAAGCAGGAGCAGGTTTCCGCCAATTCGCAGAACGAGCAGTTCCAGGTGTACTGGCAGAAGATCAAGCAGGCGGGATATTGCCGCGAAGACGCTTCCGCGCTGGGATGGGATAGGCTGTTGCCGCCGGCGACCGTCCGCGTCAGCCAGGTCAACGGCGACCATGTGTCGATGATGGAGCATCCGGTTCACCGGCGTGAGCTGGGCCAGCACTTCAATCTGGCGTTGCGCGATCTCGGACAGGCGTAAGTCGGCGGGATAGACGATCAGAAAGCCCTCGCAAGAGGGCTTTTTTTATCCGGTGACAACGCCCCGATGGCGCCGATGAACCTTTGTTTACCCGTTGGCGGCTTTGACGAGTTCCACCACCAACGGTGAAAGCTCGCCGCGCAGCGCGGCGCGTTCCGACTGGAACAGCGTGGCGGCGTAAAAACGCCGGCCCGGCAGTTCGATGGCGCGTACGTCGCCTTCGGTGTCGTGGCCGCTGATGATCAGCGGGAAACGCTGCAGATCGGCGACGAAGTCCGGATTCACGCCGAAGTTGCAGTGGTAGCCTTCATGGGCGTTCAGGCTGCCGTAGGCCTGCGCGACGCGGGTGTCAGGCTGAAAAACGATGTCGCCGGTTTTTTCCACCAGCGAGCAGCTCAATGGGGCGATCACCAGCCGGCCACCGCTGTCGGTTTCCGCATGACCGGCGTCGTGCCAGCCCATCACATTGCGGGCGTATTCGACGATGGCGTATTGAAAACCGCCGCAGGAGCCGAGGAACGGCACGTCGTTTTCCCGCGCATGACGGATCGCCATAAAGGCGCCGTCGTCGTGACGATACGGGCTGCCCGGCACCACCCAGATGGCGTCGAAATCTTGCAGCGCGTCGGGGGAGGTCAGGGTTTCGGTCGGGAGCCACTGGGGCTGAACGTCGATGTCGAGGTGGGCGGCGGTGAGCTGGAGTGCCACGGGGATAGCCTGGTGGGCCACGGCTTGCGGGTTGTAATCACCGACCAGAGCAATGCGGACTTGAGCTTTCATCATTTCCTTTCCTGTGCGGGTAAAAAAGGAGATTACAGGAAAGCGGGAGCCCGAGCCGCAGATTTTTTAAACGCGGCGCACAAAAAAGCCCGGCGTTGGCCGGGCTGGAAATAAGGGGGTCAGTACAGCGAGGGCGCGCCAGCCGGTCGGGTTTTGAAACGGCGGTGCAGCCACATGTATTGCTCCGGCGCCCGCATGATCTCTTTCTCGATCACTTTGTTCATGTAAGCCGCCGCCGCCTGTTCGTCGCTGAGCGGATAGTCTTCCAGAGCCGGTTGGATCAGCAGGTCGTAGCCGCGGCCGCCCTCGCGGCGGATCAGCACCACCGGCACCAGCGCCGGGTTGGCCATGCGCGCCAGCATGAAGGTGCCGCTGGTGGTGGCAGCCTTATCGACGGCGAACAGCGGCGCGAATACGCTGCCGCGCGGGCCGTAGTCCTGATCCGGCGCGAACCACACCGCCTCGCCGCGCTTGAGCGCATGCACCATGCCGCGCAAATCCTTGCGATCGATCATCGCCTTGTTGGAACGCATGCGGCCTTTGGTCTGCGCCCATTCCATCGCCTTGTTGTTATGCGGACGGTACATCGCCATCATCGGCTGACACAGGCCCATCGCCCGGCCGCCCAGCTCCAGCGACATAAAATGCACGCCGATCACCAGCACGCCGCGATCGTCGCGCTGCGCCATTTTGAGGTGGTTGATGCCGGAGACGTTGAACCAGCGCTTGACGCGTTTATCTGACCAGAACCAGGCCATGCCGGTTTCCAGCAGGCCCATGCCGAGGGATTCGAAATTGCCCACCACTTTGCGCTCGCGCTGCGCTTCGTCCATCTCGGGGAAGCACAGCTCGAGGTTGCGACGGGTGATAGTGACGCGGCGCTTGAGAAAACGCATCGAGGTGCGTCCCATCCACACCCCCAGACGGTAGAGCAGCGGATAGGGGAGCTGTACCAGCAGGAACAGCAGAGCGAGGCCGAACCAGGTTAGCCAGTAGCGCGGGTGCAGCAAGGCCAGTTGAAATGCTTTGGCTGATTTCATAGAAACTCGTTTTATACGTTAAAAGGGGCAGCAAGCTGTAACGCATAAAGGTTCCACTCGATAGCGATACGACTACTCAGACACCCGGGTACGGCCAGGGTTTAGTCGGAATTCCATAATTGACTAAACATTTACATTCGAAGGGCGGTTTGCGCTGCTATCAGGCTTCGGAGGGATAGCTGTTGGCCAGCGGAGGCGGCTCTAGGAATGCTTATGCTAACACAGGGTACGGGGTGTGGCGGAAGAGGGGCATGCGAATATTCTCATTCGCGTTGCCCCTGAGTTGAGGATTGGCGCGTTTTACAGGCTGGGAATGATAATCGCGGCGAAGATCGCGGCGATCACCAGCCATTTCAGCAGGTAGTAACCGCGGCGGTTGCGCGCTTTCAGGCGTTGGCCGGCATCGCGCACCGCGTTGACGTATTTGAAGATGCGGTTGATGCCGCCGGTGCGGTCCTGATCGTCGTTCGGCGAACTGGCCGCCGACATCAGCGTAGCGCCGACCCAGTGGTTGACCGCCTGCGCCCAGCGCCATTTCATCGGCCGCTCGACGTCGCAAAACAGAATGATGCGCGTCTGATCGGTGGCGTTCTGCGCCCAGTGCACGTAGGTCTCGTCGAAGATCACCGCCTCGCCGTCGCGCCAGCTGTGCTGCTCGCCGTCTACTTCGATGAAGCAGCGATCGTCGTTGGGCGTCATCAGCCCCAGGTGATAGCGCACCGAGCCGGCGTAAGGATCGCGGTGTTTACCCAGGTGGCTGCCGGGCGGCAGCTCGGCGAACATCGCCGCCTTGACCGACGGGATGCGGTTGAGCAGCTCGACGGTTTTTGGACACAGCGTCTGCGCCGAAGGATGACTGTCGCTGTACCATTTCAGATAGAAACGTTTCCAGCCGCGTTTGAAGAAGGTGTTGAAGCCGGCATCGTTGTGCGACTGCGCCTTTTTGATGTGATCCTGCAGGCGCACCGCTTCTTCGCGGATCGTCTGCCAGTTGTCGGTCAGCGTCTGCAGCTCCGGGAAGCCTTTTTCGTCGAAATAGGGCTGTTTGGCGGGCAAACGGGAGAAACCGGTCATAAACATGTTGATCGGCCCCATAAACGTGGAGTGATCGAACAGCTGACGGGTAAGCTTTTGTTTCTCTTTGCCGCGGGAGTGTGCGTAGAGGAAGCTGATGATAAAAATGCCGATAATGATCGCGGCAACCATAGAATCCATCCCTGTTAGTGCTTGTTAAAAATTCGTACAAATTATAGTTTTGTGACAGGAAAAATTTAACTTTTTCGTGCGCTTTCCCTGCTCATGCTGCTTAGTGGCATAAAAAATCAATAAAACTGTTTGTAATAAAATTTTATATCGATTTTTTTGGTTTTAGTCCTATTCTTAAATCGTTCAAGGGGCGTTTCATGCCATCTTGTTTCATGACGAATGGCACGTATCTGAGAAAAGAGGGACTTATGAAGAAATCAATCATTGCCTTGTCTGCACTGCTGCTCGCTTCCCCGGTGTTCGCTGCTGAAACCGCGACCGACACCGCCGCTCACGCCAGCAACGAGGTTGTCGCTGAGGCGCATAAAGGGGCGGATACCGCCAAAGAAAAGCTGCACCAGTCTCAGGACAAGGGTGAAGAGCTGAAGCTGAAAGCCAAGCACGCCGCCGAAGGCAAGAGCGATAGCGTTGGCAGTAAAGTGAGCGAAGGCTCGCAAAAAGCCTGGCACTCCACCAAACAGGGTACGGAGAAGGCTTGGGACAAGACCAAGCAAGGGGCGGAAAGCCTCAAAAACAAAGCGACCGAGTAAAGGTCTCCGCTTTTTACCCCAAGGGCCGCGTTGCGGCCTTTTTTATTGCCTGCAGATCGGGCGTGCCCCAAAGAAAAAGGCGCTTATCAAATGAGATAAAGCGCCTTTTCAACACGTTAACTGACTAGTATCAGTTCATGCCGTAGGTTCAGAATTATAGTTCTCATGCTTTCGCGTTATTTTAAAATAGACATACAATTCAATGTATTGTGATTTATTTTTGCTGTATATTGTTCCAGTGCTTTTTGACGTTTTGCTCTTGTTGCGGCACAATGTGTATAAACATTTGTATAAATACTTAGGGCAGGTATGGCGGGAGAACTCAATAAGCTGAGTGATAAGCGGCTCAGAAACCTACAAGGTACGCCACGCCAAAAGATAGAGTTCTTTGCTGATGGTGCTGGTCTGAGTGCCAAGCTATCGAAGGTTGGTGGGATCAGCTGGGTGTTCACCTACCGATTGGTAGGCGCAAAACTGCACCGACTTACCTTGGGTAACTATCCTGATATGAGCCTTAAACAAGCTCGTGACTCCAGGGATAAGTGCCGCTCTTGGTTGGCTGATGGCAAAGATCCAAAAATGCAGTTTAATCTGACTATGGAAGCAAGCCTTAAACCTGTAACGGTGAAAGATGCATTGCAATACTGGATTACTGAGTATGCCACCGATAATAGGGCTAATGTTGAGAGGCACAAGGCACAGCTCGAAAAGCATATTTATCCTTACATTGGCGGTATGGCGCTTTCTGATTGTGAAACACGGTACTGGCTTAAATGTTTTGACCGTATCAAACGTGAATCGCCTGTCGCCGCCGGTTATATTTTCCAAATGTGTAAGCAGGCTCTAAAGTTTTGTCGAGTACGCCGATATGCAGTGAGTAACCATTTGGATGATTTAACTATTCCTGACGTAGGTAAAAAACAACAAAAAAGAGATAGGGTGCTAACTGATAGTGAGATAGGGCAATTATGGAATTTTTCTAACAGTGATGAATTTTTTTCATCATATTATTCTTCATTACTAATTATATTGATTTCCTTTGGCTGTCGTTCACAAGAGGCCCGTCTATCCGAATGGAAAGAATGGGACTTAGAGCAATGGCTATGGACTGTGCCAAAAGAGCATAGCAAGTCAGGTGAGAAAATAATTAGACCGGTTCCTGTGCAGCTACGTGAATTTATTACAGAACTTAACAGCCATAATAAACAGAGCGGCTATCTGTTGGGTGTAGTGAAAAAGTCAGAAGCAGTAAGCCAGACTGGTAGAAATATGCATAAGCGGCTCAACCATGCGGAGCCTTGGACTTTACACGATTTGCGTCGTTCGTTTGCAACCAAACTTAATGAGTTAGGTATCGCTCCCCACGTGGTTGAGCAGCTGCTGGGGCATACGATGCCTGGAGTTATGGCGATCTATAATCGCAGCCAGTACCTACCGGAGAAGTTGGATGCGCTGAACAAGTGGATAGACCGCCTTGAGGTATTGGCGGGAAATCATGAAAACGTTATTCTTTTAAAGGCTGGTGAGAAGTGAATAGTGTAAATAAAATTTTATTACCGGAAAGGGATTACTATCCTTTAAGTAAGGTTTCAGAAAAACTAGGCTGTGACATTCAGGATTTATTCCACTATGCTGCAAGAGGACACTTAGTAATTAGCCTTATGATGCCATTTCTTGTTGGAGCAAGAGTCTCAGTTCACGGAGATATGACTTTAGATGTTTTAAGTGATGTTAATCTTGAGAAAATAGAAGAAAAGCAGATGCTTGATGAAGTGAAGATTACTAGCCTTTCAACTATATATGACGTTTCAATAAGTTCAGAATACGGAGGGTGTTTAGCCGCTACCATCGGAGGGGTATGGGATTTAAATATGGGAGCGGCTGAGATGTTTGAATGCTTTGGTTATGCGACAACCAAAACCATAGGTGCAGTTTATCCGACTGGAATTGATAACAGCATTGATTTTTATGCACACTTTGAAAGTGAACAAGCAAAAATAAAAAATGAGTATCTCTGTGTTACTAAGGAAAGTCTTTCCTTTATCTGTGGGGGCGAAGTAAACAATCATATTCCAAATAATAAAAAAAGACCGCATTTGACAGAGTATCATTCTAAAAAAAGAGAGTCTGTCCTGATGGCCGCAGTTTATATGAAAGTTCATCACCCTGATTTATGTAGCAATAATACGAAGTGGGCTGAAGCAATAAATGATTATGCTCACAAATTTTGGGAAAATGGAGAGCCGCCACTAGCTGTAGACACGATTACTGATTTACTGGGTAAAGCTCTTGCAAATTCAAAGTAACCCCGAGTTAGGCTAACTTCCCCCTAAGTTAGCCTAACTTCCCTACCGAGTCGATTGTAAAACATAAAGAATAGCTTTCACGGAAAAACAGTAAAACAGTGAGAGCAATATGACTAATCAATATACCCCACCCACACCAGAGCAGCGCCGCGCTATCCTTGCTGAATCTGGTCATACCTACGACAAGCGCATTCGGGAGCGTGAATGCCAGGACATTACCAGTTTATCCCGTACAACCCGCTGGAAGTTGGAAAATGAAGGGAAATTTCCGCCTCGCTGCCACTTTGGCCGTAATAGTTGCGCCTGGCTTCTCAGCGATGTGTTGTGGTGGGTTCGTAATCCGCCAGCCGTGGAAAACGTCAACAATCCATATAGCCGCCGTTCCGCTTAATTCAACATAGGTAATCAGAGATGAAAAAATTAAATGCCCTTGGCGGGCAGGGATTCTATCAGCCTGAAAACAGCCGGAAAGATATTTATGTAGCGACGATGAGCAGCCTTCAAATGGTCGATTACATCAACGCGGAGCGAAAAGGGAAGGCCCAGGCGGAAGGAATGGATTTCCCCTGCAAGAAATATCGCAAGCTGGAGCATCGAAGTTTAATGGCTAAAGTGCCAAAGGTACTTGGCGAGGCAGCTGCAAAATTTTTTGCAGTTGATGTTTTCATCAATGGCACCGGCGGCAAGGTTGAGCGTGATATTTATCGCTTCCCTAAACGCGAAGCCTGTTTGATGGCAATGAGCTACAGCTATGAGCTTCAGGCGGCGGTGTATGACTACATGGAGGAATTGGATCGCCAGAAAGGCGGGTATCTGGGCTACACCATTGGCGAGCTGCAAAACATTGTGGCTTCTGCTCGCCAGTATTCCGATGAGGATTCAAGTGATGCAGGTCGGCGTCTGAAAAAGCGGCAAGGCGATCTTATTTTGCTGGAAAGGGCTGAGCACTTGGTTAGCAGCTTAAGCCAGCTTTCGCTAAACCTGCCAGGGAGCGCTCCAGATGCTGAATAAAACAAAGGCGGCCATGCCGGGCCGCCAATGCTACTACACAAAACTGGTACGCAGTCAGAATAGCACGCTGATCGATCAGGTCAATGGCTTAAATCATTCCGAGTCTGACGGCTTATCCTGGCGGGCCTGCTTGCGCTGTCGGCGCTTGATCTCGCCTTTGGCTGCCGTTACGAGAAAACCCGCCGTGCTTTCTCCATCCTCTTTCAGCAGCTCTATATCGTCCATTACTTCATGCGGGATTCTAATAGTTGTCATTTGTGATTTTGCGTTCTTTGCACCGGTTGCCATTGTTGGCTCTCCTTATGATTGGTGTATGTCAGTATACGCAAAAAAAATGATAAAAAAAGGCTTGAAGTGTATTTCACTTGAGTGTAGCGTTAAAAGTAATGGTGACATACACCATGAAAGCGCGAAGCCCGGCAGTGTTAGCAGCACTGGCCGGGCCTCTAACCACAACGTTAATCGGAGTAACGATCATGGCTGACACTCAGTCTACCCAAACTCGCACTAAATTTACATTCCTATTCCTGGCCACACCTGACCACACACCGGAATGCACACCTGTTGTGTTGCGCTTCGATGCTGACACTGAGGCAGCCGCGCGGGCAGCGTTCCCTGGCTGGGAGCTGGTGTTTGCAGCGAAAATCCGTACCCAAGCCCCTTGCCGAGTCGCATTCTTCGATTATGCCACCCGTAAAGGCTGGGAGTTCGATAGTGCAATGGTTCAGGAGGTGCGTAATGTTTAAGCTCAAGATTACCGTCACTGACCATCAGACTGAAACGGTCGAGGTATTTACGCCGGGCAACCGCTACAAAACTTATTCAGGTGCAGAAAAAGCGGCATCAGGCTACCGCTACGCTTTTAAACCAGATGGGGTTAACGCGGTTATCACCTGCGAAGCGGAAATTTTGGAGGTGGCCCATGCTTAAGTATTTCCAAGTATCAGGCTACGCCGTAAATAAGCGCGGTAACACCATCGGTATTTTTTACGATGTGCAATCAGCAGACGGCCAGCAGGCCGTTATCGAGGCTGAAAAACGGGCAGAAGAAGATGGATTCCGCTATATCCGCCTGACAAGAACGATTTTGCAGGAGGTGCGCCATGAATCAGCATGAAATGGAGTTTAATTCCGCTATCCGCAGAACAGATCAACTTATATCACTTCTTATGGTACTGGAAGATAATGTTGACGCTTTAGAACAGACGGAGATGGAAAGTTTAATTTCCCTTGCCAAAGATTTATCTATACGGATATCAGCCTGGCTTAATGATGAACAAAAAGTTAGGGAGGCTAACCATGCGTAACCGCCCTGGCACAATTGCATTAGATATGGCGCTATACCGTGCAACGCTTAATAGCTCGCTTTTTGAGGTAATTATTAATGCAGCATATAGCGAAAATGTATCAAAGGTTGTTATTGATTTAATAACTATAGCCTGCGATGCCAACAACAATATTATCGCAGATTTAAATAAGGAGGCCGGTGATGAACAATCCAATGCCTAACAGCCGCTATAAGGACAAGAGTGGTCAGTTTGTCACGGTAAAATTCTGTGCCTTTAACCGCGTGGAGTATATTCGCGAAGGGTATCCGGCTCCTTGTGTCGTTCCAGTAGTTCGTTTTATGTCTGAGTTTAAGTTTGTGCCGGAGGCATCAGCATGAAGAATGCCCCAAATTTAAAGCACCTGCCGAAGGATAAAGGCACTGAGGCGGTAATCTTTGCCGGGACGAAGGCTTGGGAACTGGCAAAGGCTTATCAGGGCGGGAATAAAAACGGCGACGATGTACCGCCGATAGTTCTCGATCACCAACAGCTCAGTGAGTTGGATAACCTGAAAATCATCGACAAGGGCCGCATGTATGCCCGCGTTTACCAGGCGGGGCTGGTGGATCAGTCAAAGCTAACGCTGATTGCGCAGAAGTTGGCGGCGGCTGGCATCAAGCAGGCGCGGCTATACAGTGAAGCCGGTGAGCTGGTGGAGGATTGGACAGAGAGCCTTGAGCGGCTTTCATCCGAACCGGTGGTCGCATATAGCGGTGGTGTTACTGACCTGTCACGCATGGGGCCGAGCCAGCGAGGCGATGTACTCAAGGCACACTACGGTAACGCACTTGCTATTCATGGCGACTCTGACACCGTTCACCACTATAACGGCGTTGTTTGGTCGCCAATCTCTGACAAGGACTTGCAGCGGGTTATGTCCTCAATATTCCGGGAGGCGGAGATAGCGTATTCACAGCCCAGCATTAAATCGGCAGTGGATACGATGAAGCTGAGTTTGCCGATGATGGGTACTACTGCCCGTAATCTGATCGGTTTCGTCAATGGCGTATTTGATACCAAGGCCGGTGAATTCCGGCCACACCGCCAAGAAGATTGGCTGCTGATTGCCAGCAACGTCGAATTTAGCCCAGCCGTAGAGGGTGAGACGCTGGCGAGCCATGCGCCGAGCTTCTGGCGGTGGCTCTGCCATTCAGTAGCGAACAACACCCGCAAAGCCGATCGCGTTCTGGCAGCGTTGTATATGGTCATGGCGAACCGGTACGACTGGCAGCTATTTCTGGAACTCACCGGCCCCGGCGGGAGTGGGAAAAGCGTATTTGCAGACATCTGCGAAATGTTGGCAGGGAAAAACAATACGGCGTCGGCCAGCATGTCATGTCTGGAAAACCCGAAGGAGCGGGAAATACTCGTAGGCTGTTCGTTAATCGTAATGTCTGACATGGCGCGATACGCGGGCGACGGCGCAGGCATCAAGGCGATAACTGGCGGGGATAAGGTTGCCATCAACCCGAAATACAAAACGCCGTATTCGATGCGTATACCGGCTGTGGTGTTAGCGGTGAACAACAACTCAATGACGTTCAGTGACCGTAGCGGCGGGATTAGTCGCCGCCGGGTCATATTTAATTTCACGGAGGTTGTTCAGGAGAACGAACGCGATCCGTTCCTGGCTGAAAAGATTGGTGCTGAGTTGCCGGTAATCATCCGGCACTTACTTAATCGTTTTGCTGACCAGCGGCAGGCAAAGCAGCTATTGCATGAGCAGCAGAAATCCGAGGAGGCATTAGCGATTAAGCGCGAAGGCGATTCGCTGGTGGACTTCTGCGGGTACTTAATGACGATGGTGGAGTGTGACGGCATGTTTATTGGTAACGCGGAAATTATTCCGTTTGCCCCGCGTCGTTTTTTATATCACGCCTACATGGCCTATATGTCGGCGCATGGGCTGGGTAAGCCAGTATCTTTAACCCGGTTCGGCAAGGATATTATGGGGGCAATGGCGGAGTACGGGAAGGAGTACAAAAAAGCGATGGCTACTCGTGGCGAAAACAAGGGGCGAATCCAGTCCAATGTGTCGCTGATAGAAGATGCCGAGGAGTGGCTACCGGCAGCTATGGGAAGCCATACCCCAGAGCAGTGACAAAAAATTTAAGTTTTTAAGCCTAAACTGTCAACTGTCTACTATTTCATAAAATATATAGATAATACATTGAGTTATAGTGGTAGATAGTTGGTAGAGAGTTTGATTTAAAGTCTCTACTGTCTACCAGTAGTAGAGGGTTTTGGTAGAGAGTAGTAGACACTTTGAAGGGTAACTCTCAACCATGTAATGCATTGTTATATAAGAAATAAATAACATGGTAGACAGTGTGGACAGTTTTAGGGGTAAAAAAATTTTTTGTTCGTTGAGGATTATCTATGAGTCAGACTGAAAAGCGAAAATCGGGCATCGAAATTCTGGATATGCACCCGGCTCTGCCAGGCATCACTGTTGAAGTCGTGAACCGCAAAACAAAAGAAGTGGTCGCCGTGCATGACGTTATCAGCTATGTCGATGTGAACTACTGGCACATCTACAGCGATGAACCAATAAAGCGATTAATGCCATGCATTAAAGTTAATGGCGAGGCCGTGCCATTTGAAGCACCTGTAGGGCACAATTTGGTGACTGTATTTTTCAAATGAGGAAAAGCTATGAGCGATAAATTAAAGGCTGATGTTGAACGCTCCAAGCGTGTTATTAAAGAAATTAAAGCGCACAAAGATTACTATGGAATAAATGACCTCGACACCATGCACACAAGTGATTATCGCCGGGTGCTTGATGAAGGTGCGTTATTCTGGATTGACCATCATGATTTTGTGCGCAGCACATTTTCGGAGGAGATATTTGCAACTAACCGCGAACAGCTCGATGCCATGATTGAACACTTGCAGGGCTATCGCGACAAAATGCCGATACCGCCAAATAGAATGAGTGAAAAATAATATTGAGAGAGGTCTGGTTTGTTGCCAGACCTTTATAGGCTACAGCAAGCTAAAAAGTGCTGATGCCCCAGCACCAACGATACCAGCAACAGTATTATTCCCCAGTAATTTCATGAGAAGAGATTTGGCTTCGTTGTCGTTAGATGATGACACTTTTTCCACTAATTCTTGTAAGCTGATATTCGTGACTTGAGAGTTATTCTCACCAATTTGAACTTGAGTGCCAGATACTGAACCGATATTAAATGTATTCATGTTGCTTTTAGGTTTTTGTTCGTCGGCGGAAAGATTTACAACAGATAATGTTAGTATGTGGGGGTGGTTAGTGCCTGCGTATAATGAACCATTTTTAGATATTGAAAGATCAATTACTTTAAGGGTTAGCTCACGACTTCCAACTTTCTGAACCAGAATGTCACCAAGATTGATATGCGGTTCGTCAGTAAATGGAATATCTACCTGATTTCCTCCTGTCTTTCGACTGCCTTTAAATTCACTTCCTGAAATTAAGAAAACATCAGGATATGCCATATCATCAAAATCGAAGTCCATAAGATATTCCTTTTTATTTTGCTTCGTTCAACACACCATTCTTCATGAGAATTCTAACTGTCTGTTTAACGTTTTCTTTAAGCTTGATATGCTGTAATTTTAGGGCCTTAGCATATGCTATTAATGCTCCATATTGCACGATTGCTTTATCCTTATGTACTTGTAGCTGTGTTTCAGAATAGACCCCATCCCAATGCTCATATTTTTGAAGTAGATCATTGTTCATTCTATACGAATCAATTAATCCTTTTGCAAGGGTATATGTTTTGATAATACTTTTCCTTAGGTCATTATCTTTTATTCGGCCAAGAAGAAATGTATTGCCATTATAAACAGGGAAAAAGTCGCTTACGAGAGGGTAGTAAAAAAGCAAAGGAGTATTTTCTTCTAAGGATTCTAATTTTACACCCATATTTTCATAATAATTATCGAAAACAGTCTCTATTTCGTCATGAATTGACTGGAGTAGGCTGGTTATTATGTTTCTTTCGTTCTCATCTGCAATTCTCTTCTGACTTTCATGAGCATCTTTTGTTGCTTTAAAGGAGTAATGCCCAGCAATTGCTCCGCCCACTACCGCCCCGGAAATGGTAATAATGAATGTTATGAGATTATCCACGTTTGCATCCTTGAATGGCATTGTTACTCTTTCTTATTTATATAGTCAAAACGTGGCTTTGTAAATTATTTGTTCTCGTGTTTTTGCTGCTGTTTCCGACAACGGACAGGTGTTTACTCATTGATTACTATGTATATAGTGAAGAGTGGCACTCAGACGTGAGCCGCCACAGGCCGTTCGATATTCCGCTGACATACGGACTCCAGTCGGACGGCCACTCCTATTTAGTGCTGGTTTCACGTCACGTTAATCATTACTGCGAGAAACCACACATGAAAAAATTGCTTGAACTCCGCCAGAAGAAAACCGAATTAACCACCCAAATGCGCTCCCTGCTGACCAAGGCGGAAGAAGAGAAGCGCAGCCTCAACGCTGACGAATCCAAACAGTTCGACGAACTGCGCACCCAGACCGACGCCATTCAGGCCGATATTGTCCGCTATGAAGCGATTGCCGATGAAGAACGCAGTCAGGGCGACAAGTCCAAGCCCGCGAACGATGGCAAGAAAGTGACCAATGCTGAGTTGCGCCACTACATCATGACGGGCGACACCCGCTCCTTGTCTACCGGCGTTCCTGCTGATGGTGGTTTTACGGTCATTCCCGACCTGGATAAAGAGATTATGCGCCAGCTCTCTGATGAATCGGAGATGCGCCAAATCTGTACGGTGAAGACGACCAGCAGCAACGAATATAAAAAGCTCGTGTCCGTTGGCGGCGCGGCGGTAGCTCACGGTGAAGAAGGTGAAGCCCGTAGCGAAACCGCGACGCCGAAGCTGGAAGAGGTCAGTATCAAACTGTTCCCGATCTACGCTTACCCCAAAACCACCCAGGAGATTCTGGATTTCAGCGACGTAGATATTTTGGGCTGGCTGACCGAAGAGATCAGCGACACCTTTGTTGAAACCGAAGAAACCGACCTGGTAGCCGGTGACGGCAGCAAAAAGGCAAAAGGCTTCCTGTCCTACCCTCGCGCGGCAACCGCAGACAAAACCCGCCCATTCGGCACGCTGGAGAAGATGGACGCCGCAGGGGCGACTGTGGCCGCTGATGAACTTATCGACCTGCTGTTCAAACTCAAGAAAAAATACCGCAAAAACGCCGTATGGGTGATGAACTCCAACACCGCCGCCAGCCTGCAAAAGCTGAAGAACGGCAACGGTGATTACATTTGGCGCGACGGTATGCAGAAAGGCGACCCGGATATGTTGCTGGGTAAACCGGTGCATTACCTGGAGAACATGCCGGATGCCGCTGCCGGTAAGCCGGTGCTGGCCGTGGGTGACTTCAAGCGCGGTTACTTCATCGTCGATCACGAAACCGGCACCCGTACCCGCCCGGACAACATCACCGAGCCAGGCTTCTACAAGGTGCACACCGATAAGTACCTGGGCGGCGGGCTGGTGGACTCCAATGCCATCAAGGTACTGGAAATCAAGGCAGCGAAGTAATCCACAGGGGCTACGGCCCCTTATCTGTCTGATGGAGTTCACCGATGAAAGAAAACGATTTTGAAATCCGCACCGCGACGCTCTCCGCCGACGATAAAAAGCTGGTGGGTTATGCCGTGAAATGGAACAGACGCTCCGAAGTGCTGTGGGACGAGTTTGTCGAGCAGTTCGCCCCCAACGCCTTCAAAGATAGCCTGGCGTCCGGTGCTGATGTTCGCGCCCTGTATGAGCATGATTACACTGCGCTGCTGGGCCGCAACACTTCCGGCACGTTGACGTTAAGCGAGGATGCTACCGGCCTGCGTTTCGAGCTGACGCCGCCCGATACTCAGTTGGGGCGCGATGTGCTGACGCTGGTAGAGCGTGGCGATATTTCCGGCATGTCCTTTGGGTTCCGGGCGCTGAAAGACCAGTGGGACAGTACCCAACAGCCGTATGTGCGTACCGTGCTGGCTGCTGAGCTGCGCGAAATCACAGTAACCAGCTTACCGGCCTACCGTGAAACCGATATTCAGATCGCCAAGCGTTCATTACTGACCCAGCACCCTGAGCTGGTGGATTTGCGCGCCCATTGGGCTTATCTGGCGGGGTTGTGATATGTGGCCGTTCAAGCGCAAGACTGAAACCCGCAGCATGAGCATTGACGAGCTGTTGTCTATGCTGGGCGTCCCTAACACCAACTCGGGCGAATACGTCTCACCTACAACGGCTGAGGGGCTTCCCGCCGTTCTCAACGCCGTGGCCGTAATCAGTGAGGCGGTGGCGTCGATGCCGTGCTACCTGTACCGTGTAACGCACAGCAACCAGCGTGAGGCGCGTACCTGGCTGGCGGATCATCCTGTTGATACGTTGCTCAATGAACGCCCGAACGACTGCCAGACCCCATACCAGTTCAAGCGCACCATGATGCGCCATTGTCTGCTGAACGGTAACGCCTATGCGGTGATCCAATGGGGCAAAGACGGGCAACCACAATCATTACACCCGTATCCGCCTCATGCCGTTGTGCCGAAGCGCCTGGACGAACACCGCTACGCCTACACCATTACCGAGCCGTTCAGCGGCCGCGTGCGTACCTATCTGCAAGAAGAAGTCCTGCACCTGCGTTATGCCACTGACGATGGTTTCTTGTCTCGTTCGCCGATCACTATCTGCCGTGAAACCCTGGGGCTGGGGATTGCTCAGCAGCGTCACGGCGCCAGCGTGATGAAAGACGGCATGATGGCCGCAGGCGTCATTACTACCGCCGAGTGGTTCGACAAGGCCAAAGGCCAGAAAGCGCTGGATGCCCTGGAGCGCTACAAGGGGGCCAGAAATGCTGGTAAGACGCCAATCCTTGAGGGTGGGATGGATTACAAGCAGTTGGCTATGAGCAACCAGGATGCCGAATGGTTGTCCTCTCGCCGCTTCACCATTGAAGACATTGCCAGGATTTTCAATATCAGCCCGATATTTCTGCAGGAGTATTCCAACAGCACCTACAGCAACTTCAGCGAAGCGAGCCGCGCTTTTCTCACCATGACCATGCGCCCCTGGCTCACCAACTTTGAGCAGCAGCTTAAGGCCGCGTTGCTGGTGGCATCGGGCACTCCCGGTATTCGCTACCAGGTGGAGTTTGATACCGCCGACCTGTTACGCGCCAATCCGCAAGACCGCTTCCAAAGCTATGAGACGGCGATCAAGTCCGGCGTGATGTGTCCGAACGAAGCCCGCGAACGTGAAGGGATGCCGCCACGCGAAGGCGGCGACGAGTTCAGCCAGGCATGGAAACAGACCGTTGAGGTTAAGGGTAAGAACGATAAGGAGAAAGCATGAAAGCCGGACGTTTGCGCGACAGGATAAAAATCCAAAAGCGTGAAAGCTATCGTGACCCTCAGACCGGCCAACAGCTTTGGCGGGTTGTTGAAATTGCCACGGTCTGGGCCGAGGTCAAGGGTATCAGCGGGCGGGAGCTTGTCACCAGCGGGGCCTTTACCGGGCAGCTTAAATCCGCCGCCACTCTCCGAATCTGGATGCGCTATCGGTCAGATGTGGATTACGACTGCACGATACTTCACCAGATGCCCGGCGTGCGGGGCAACGAATACGGCATTAAGGCGATTATCCCCGATGCCAAACGTACCCGCCTTGAGCTGTTGTGTCAGGGAGGTGTCAAGTGACCAAGCCAGAAATCAGCCTCGACGAGATTAAGCGCCACTGCCGCATTGAGCTGAACTTCGACGACGATGACACTTTGCTTCAAGGGTTCGCCGCTGCTGCGCTGGAGGTCTGCCAGACGCATATCGGTAAACGTTTTGATAGCGACCTGGAGTTCAACGCCGCAATCAAGGTGGGCTGCCTGATGTACATCGGTCTGCTGAATGATAACCGTGAGATGGTGAGCGATGCCGAGTTGAAAGAAGTCCCGTTCAGTATCGCCTGTCTGTGGAACGTTTACCGTGAGCCAGGAGTGTACTGATGCCCTGGCACCCACTTAAACGTTGTAGCTACCCCGGTTGCCGTAACCGCGTTAAGTCTGGGCGTTGCCCTGAACATCGGCAGGAGGCTAACACCAGCCGTGGCACGCGCACCGAGCGTGGCTATTCGAACCGCTGGGGCAAGTACCGCCTGATGTATCTCAAGGCCCACCCGCTGTGCGTGGAGTGTGCCAAGCGTGGTATCCACGCGCCCGCAACGATTGTCGATCACATCATCCCGATTGACGGTGAGCGCGATGTGTTGTTCTGGCCTGCCAGCAATCACCAAGGGTTATGCCATAGCTGCCACAGTCGCAAGACCACCACGCAAGACCCTGTGACCAAACAGCAGCGCCGGGCAGGACAGTTCCGAGCATTGGAGGCGCAAGCCGCCCAGACCGGGTGGGGGGAGGTTTGAGGACAACCCCTCTCGGCTTTGGAACCACGCCTCCCTCAGATTTTTATGCGCGGTGATTTTTTTGAAAATAAAACCAATGGGAAATGAGTAAGTTATGGCAAGACCACCGAAAGCCCCCAGTTATCTGGATGAAATCGCCAGCCAGCAATGGAAAGCCCGCGCTAAACAGTTGGCCGAACGGGACGACCTGACCCCGGCGGATTGGGGCAACCTCGAATTATTTTGCGTCAACTATTCCATGTACCGCCGCGCCGTTGCCGACCTGGCCGAGCGCGGGTTCAGCATTGTGAACAGCCAGGGCGGGGAAAGTCGCAATCCATCGCTGAGCGCCAAGGCTGACGCCGAGAAAATCATGATAAAAATGTCGGCCCTGCTGGGCTTTGACCCCGTATCCCGCCGCCGCAACCCGGTGGAAACTGACGAGGAAGACGAACTTGACCGCCTGGCATGAGTACGCAGAAGCGATAAAAAGCGGTGAAATCCCGGCATGTAAGCGGCTTAAACAGGCGGTGAACCGGTATTTTTCCGACCTGAACGACCCGCTTTATGTGTTCGATACGGCTGTGGTAGAGCGCTTTATCGCTTTTTCTCGCCTCTGCCCGCACGTTAAAGGCCCCCTGCGCGGCCAGCCTATCGCGCTGGAGCCGTGGCAGCAGTTCGCCTTTGCTAACCTGCTGGGATTCAAGGTGGTGGCAACCGGCCGCCGCAAATACCGCAGCGCCTACATTCAGGTGCCGCGCAAGAACGCCAAATCGACGGTGGCCGCGATGTTGGCTAACTGGTTTCTGGTGATGGAGCACGGCCAACAGGATATTTACACCGCCGCAGTGAGTCGCGATCAGGCCCGTATCGTGTTCGACGATGCCCGCCAGATGTGTCTGCTGTCCAAACCGCTGCGTAAGCGCCTGGCAATTCAGCAGCACAAGCTGGTTTACGCCAAATCCAACAGCCTGTTAAAGCCGCTGGCGGCCAAGGCGGCGACAATTGAAGGAACTAACCCCAGCCTGGCGATAGTCGATGAATATCACCTCCACCCGGATAACGGCGTGTATTCCGCGCTTGAGCTGGGTATGGGCGCACGGCCCGAAGGTGTGTTGTTCGCCATTACTACCGCCGGCAGCAACATCGTATCGGCCTGCAAGCAGCATTATGATTATTGTTGCCAAATCCTCGCCGGTGAAGAGGAGAATGCGTCGCTGTTTGCGCTGATCTACGAGCTGGACGACGAGAAGGAAGTGGATGAGCCGAGCCAGTGGCTCAAGGCCAACCCCAACCTGCATATTTCCGTCGATGCCGCCGCGTTGGCCGATACCATTCAGAAGGCCCGTGGCATCCCTTCGCAGTGGGTAGAGATGCTGACCAAGCGCTTTAACATCTGGTGCCAGGGGGAAACACCGTGGATGGGGGAAGGTGCCTGGAAAGCCTGCAAGGCGGAATACACGGAATCCGACCTCGAAGGGCTGGCCTGTTATGCCGGGCTGGATTTGTCCTCCACCAGTGATATTACCAGCGTGTGCTACACCTTCCCGATTGAGCGCGGTGTGCGCCTGCTGACGCGCCACTATATCCCCGAAACCCAATTGCATAACCCCGCCAACAAAAACCGCGCCTTGTACCGCCAGTGGGTAAAACAGGGCTGGTTGCGTACCACGCCGGGCGATTGCATCGACTATGACCGTATCCGCGATGATGTGCTTGCCGATACCGAGCGTTTCAGTATCGAGCTGGTGGGTTTTGACACCTGGAATGCCACACATCTGCGCACCCAGCTACAGGGGGCGGGCCTCGATGTGGAGCCGTTCCCGCAAACCTTTATGAAGTTCAGCCCGGTAGCGAAATCGGCGGAAGTGTTCGTTAACCGTAAGGTGATTGAGCACAACGGCGATCCGGTGCTGGCCTGGGCGATGGCTAACGTGGTGATGGAAACCGACGCCAACGCCAACATCAAGCCGAACAAGAAGAAGGCCGCCAACAAGATAGACCCGGCAATCGCCTTCCTCATGAGCTTTGGCACTTATCAGCTCCAGCATGAAGAATTTGCGTTCGACATGAGCGACGAGCAGCAACAGCGCCTTGCGGCGTTCGACGGTATTTAACGGAGGATTTATGGCTTTTATTGAGGTTCCACTGAGAACAGTACGCTTCCACGGCCCGATGGTAGACATCTTTGGGCCGAAATTTGAGTATCGCGCCCATAACGTGCCAAAGGTGCTTGAGGCGATGAAAAACCTGTTGGACGGCTTTGAGCGTTACATGCTGGAGGCTCACAAGCGGGGGCTGACCTTTGCCGTCTTTGTGGGTAAACGCAACATTGGCCAGGACGAGCTGGAGCTGACGAAAGGCACGGAAGATATTCACCTGGTGCCGGTGGTTATCGGCAGTAAACGCGCGGGCTTGTTCCAGACCGTGCTGGGCGTTGCCTTGATTGGTGCCGCCATAGCGTTTTCACCTGCTGGGCTTGGTGTGTTTTCGGCAACGGGTGGGTGGACTTCTATGGCTTATGCAGGTGCAGCAATGTCCCTTGGTGGTGTGGTTCAAATGCTCTCCCCACAAATGGGTGGCCTACGTATGCGCCAAGACCAGGACAACAAGCCGAGCTATGCCTTTGGCGGGCCAGTGAACACGACCGCGCAGGGTAATCCTGTCGGCGTGCTGTACGGCACACGCGAAATCGGCGGGGCGATCATCTCCGCAGGGATTTACACCGAAGATCAGCAATAGCAGGTGAACATGATGCAACTGACTGAAAATAAATACAGAACCATCCGCGTTTATGGGCCGTTGCGCCAGTTCATCAAGGACAACCGCAAAGGGCTAATCAAGCTGTGCGTGAATACGCCGCAGGAGGCGATTAAGGCGCTGTGTACGGTGCTGCCTGGCTTTGAAACTTTCATGCAGACCAGCAAGCGCCGGGGGCTAACCTTTGCGATTTTCAACGGTAAGCGCAACATTGACCGCGACGAGCTGAATTTTAGCGGTGTGGAAGAGATAAAAATCGTTCCGGTTATCATCGGCAGCAAAAAGGCCGGTATGTTCCAGACCATCCTCGGCGCGGTGCTGGTGGTTGCTGGTGCCCTTTTATGGGCTACGCCAATGGGTGCGCCGCTCGTTGCATCTGGTGCGGGTATGGTGCTGGGGGGCGTTGTTCAAATGCTGTCGCCCATGCAGGGCGGATTAGCACGGCGCGAAGACCCGGACAACAAACCTTCTTACGCATTCGGCGGCCCGGTGAACACCATCGCCCAGGGAAACCCGATTCCGATTGGCTACGGTAAGCGGCGGATCGGCGGCGCAATCATTTCAGCGGGCATCTACTCGGAGGATCAACAGTAATGAGCACCCGTTTGAAATCATCGGCAATTGTTGCTGCTGTAGAAGAAATTGCCCGGCAGCAGGGCCACAATGTTAATGGGCAGGATCGTTTGCTTATTCGTACCCGTGTATCCGCGACCCTGGCGGCGAAGGAGAGGCACAGACGACGCATGAACGCACCGGCTTACGAATGGAAGAAGCCGACACCACATAGATAATGAGACGCCACCCATAAAGCATCAGCATTGTTCTGATGCTTTTTTATTTGTTCGCTTGAAGCTGTATAAACATTTGTATAAACACAAAAGAAAAAGGCGCTTATCAAAATAGATAAAGCGCCTTTTATCAACACGTTAACTGACTAGTATCAGTTCATGCCGTATTTTTTCAGCTTCTTGCGCAGCGTGCCGCGGTTGATGCCCATCATCAGGGCTGCGCGGGTTTGGTTGCCACGGGTGTATTGCATCACCATGTCCAACAGTGGCTGTTCAACTTCAGCCAGTACCAGCTCATACAGGTCATTTACGTCTTGACCGTTCAGTTGAGCAAAATAGTTCTTCAGTGCTTGTTTAACCGAGTCACGCAGAGGCTTTTGAGTCACCTGATCTTGTGAGTTAACGGTAGAAACGGTCAGTACGTCAGAATTTACGCGTTGTTCGAACATAGTTCTGTCAGCTCTTTTTTTACGCTAAGATTTTCGAAATATGCCTCCAACGCCTCCAGCTGTTCGCTGGCATCCTCTATGGCGTTGAATGTGCGCCGAAACTGGTCATTCGGAGCGTGTTCCTGGAGATACCAGGACACGTGCTTACGAGCAATCCGGAATCCCTTGCCTTGGCCATAGAAGCCGTGCAATTCCCGAATGTGCCCAATCAACAAGCGCTTCACCTCGCCAAGCGGCATCGGCGGCAGCAACTCCCCAGTGTCCAGATAATGCTGGATTTCCCGGAAGATCCAGGGTCTCCCCTGAGCAGCGCGGCCTATCATCAGGGCATCGGCCCCGGTGTAGTCGAGCACTGCTCTGGCTTTATGCGGGTCAGTAATATCCCCATTCGCGATAATCGGAATGGAAACACTCTGCTTAACTGCCCGAATGCTGTCGTATTCCGCGTTGCCGTTAAACAGACAGGCGCGGGTTCGGCCGTGAATCGTCAGGGCCTGAATACCACAGTCTTCGGCCAGTTGGGCAATCTCTACACAGTTACGGTGCTCTGGCGCCCAGCCGGTGCGAATCTTCAGCGTTACCGGCACATCCACCGCGTCGACCACCGCGTGGAGGATCCGTTTAACCAGATCCGGGTACTGCAACAAAGCGGACCCGGCAAGCTTCCGGTTCACTTTTTTGGCCGGGCATCCCATGTTGATGTCGATGATCTGCGCGCCGCTGGCCACGTTGATACGCGCGGCGGCGGCCATATCATCAGGATCGCATCCGGCAATTTGCACGGAGCGGATCCCAGGTTCATCGCTATGCACCATACGCAGACGCGACTTATCCGTCCGCCACACCTCCGGGTTGGAGGAGAGCATTTCGGATACAGCCATCCCAGCACCCATTGCATGACAGAGGGTTCTGAACGGGCGATCTGTAATACCGGCCATCGGGGCCGCAATCAGGCAATTAGTAAGCTGGTGGTGTCCAATGCGCATAGACAAAGAGTGACCATACTGTGTCCGCAAGGGCGCGTATATTACGCATTTTTGCGTCGAGATGAAAGGCCAAACTTTAACCAATTGGCCCGATATTAGGACGAAAAATACGCTACGCGGCGATTCATAAAAATATTATATATATTTTACAATAAGTTGACGAAAAGTGCTTATTTTGTGTGCGGCAAAATATTCGCCTTTGCGCAGGATATTATCTGCATTCGCCCGCTATTTTTGCCGGGATAGCCTGCCTGGAAGGCGCATTCTCAGGGCGATCCGTCGTTGAGCGGCGAAAAATTGCATAAAATTTTGTGCCGCCCGAGGGCCGATCGCCGGACAAAAAAAATCCACCGGCGCAGGGCCGGTGGACGAGAGGGGCACTATACCGTGACGCTTACTTGCGGCGACCGGTAATGCGGCACCACTCTTCGCGCTCGGCGACCGGGTCGAGCGTGAACTTCTCTGCGTAGGCTTCCGCTACGCTGCTCGCCTGGCTGGCCAGCACGCCGGACAGCCCCAGATGGCCACCGGCCTTCGGCAGACAGCCGATCAGCGGCGCCAGCTCGCGCAGCGGGCCGGCGAGGATGTTGGCGACCACCACGTCCGCCAGCAGGTCGGCAGGCTGGTCTTTCGGCAGATACAGCTCCAGACGCTCTGAAACGCCGTTACGCTGCGCGTTGTCGCGGCTGGCCTGAATGGCCTGGGGATCGATGTCGATGCCGATAGCGCGCGCCGCACCCAGCTTCAGCGCGGCGATCGCCAGGATGCCGGAGCCGCAACCGAAGTCGATAACGGTTTTGCCGGCCAGATCGAGGCCGTCCAGCCACTGCAGGCACAGCGCGGTGGTCGGGTGGGTGCCGGTGCCAAACGCCAGGCCCGGATCGAGCATCACGTTGACCGCGTCAGGATCGGGCACGTCACGCCAGCTCGGGCAGATCCACAAGCGCTCGCCGAAACGCATCGGGTGGAAGTTGTCCATCCACTCGCGCTCCCAGTCCTTGTCTTCCAGCTGTTCTATCTTGTGGCGGAAACCGGCGCCCAGCAGCGGGTGCTGTTCCAGCATCGCCACCACCTCGGCCATATCGGTTTCGGCGTCGTACAGGCCGATCACATCGGTATCGCCCCACAGCAGGGTTTCACCCGGCAAGGGTTCGAACACCGGATTGTCGTGGGTGTCCTGGAAGGTCACCGACACGGCGCCGCTTTCCACCAGCGCGTCGCTCAGGTCTTCCGCCTGGCTGCCGGTGGTGTTCAGTTTGAGTTGGATCCAAGGCATAGCAATTCTCTTCAAGAGGGTAATGATGACGCCGCCCGGCGCTTTTCGCCGACGACGTTACCGAGATAAAACGCCAACAGGCTGAGCAACAGCGAAGGCACGATAGGGTGCAGCCCCGCCGGTTGCAGGTTGAAGCTGGCCAATAGCGTATAGCATACCGCACCCGACACCATTGAGCTAAGCGCTCCCTGTGCATTGGCGCGTTCCCAATACAGGCCCAGCACCAGCGGCCACAGGAAGACCGCCTCCAGCCCGCCGAAAGCCAGCAGGTTGAGCCAGATGATCATCTCAGGCGGCCGCCAGGCCGCCAGCAGCACCAGCAGACCGAGGATCAGCGTGGTCAGGCTGGAGAAGCGCTTGATCAATCGCTCGTTGTGGATCTGCTGCGGCCGCACGCCCAGGTAGAGATCCTTGATGATGGTGGCGGAGGATTGCAGCAGTTGGGCGTTGATGGTCGACATGATCGCCGCCATCGGCGCCGCCAAAAAGATCCCGGCGGCGTACGGCGGCAGCACGGTGATCATCAGCGTTGGGATCACCTGATCGGGGATCTTGAGATCGGGCAATACCGCGCGGCCGAGCGCGCCGGCCAGGTGCATGCCGAACATCAGCACCGCCACCACTACGGTGCCGAGCAGAATGCCGCGATGCACCGCCTTGCTGTCCTTGTAGGAGATGCAGCGCACGGCGGTGTGGGGCAGGCCGATCACCCCAAAGCACACCAGGATCCAGAATGACGCCATAAACGGCAGGCTGAGGATCTGATCGCCGCCCTGCGGCGACACCAGCGCCGGATCGATCTGCTGCAGTTTGCTTACTGCGCTGTCCAGTCCGCCGGCGGCATGGATCACCGCCACCAGCAGCAGCACGGTGCCAAGCAGCATCACCAGCCCCTGCATGGCGTCGTTCAGCACGCTGGCGCGGAAGCCGCCGAAGGCGGTGTACAGCGCGATGCTGATGCCGAAGATCAGCAGTCCGGTGTCATAAGGAATGCCGGCGGCGGTCTCCAACAGGCGGGCGCCGCCGATGAACTGCACCGTCATGGCGCCGAGGAACGCCACCAGCAGGCTGAGGCTGGCCAGCCACACCAACAGGCGGCTTTGGTAGCGGCCATACAGCATGTCATTGAGGGTAATGGCGTTGTAGCGCCGCGCCAGGATGGCGAATTTCTTGCCCAGCACGCCGAGCGACAGCCACACCGCCGGCAGTTGGATCATCGCCAGCAGTACCCAGCCCAGGCCGTATTTGTAGGCGGCGCCGGGCCCGCCGATAAACGAGCTGGCGCTGATGTAGGTGGCGGTCAGGGTCATCGCCAGCACAAAGCCGCCCATCGAGCGGTTGCCGAGGAAGTATTCGCTGAGGAAATTTCCGTTCTGACGGCGGCGATAGGCATACACCGACAGGCCGAACACCAGCAACAGGTAGGCGACCAGCGGCAGGATCACTTCAGTTTGCATCGCTGTCCTCCAGCGAAATGTCGCGGAACACCGTGCGCACCATCAGCCAGCACAGGCCGATGAACAGCAGCGGCACCAGCAGGCAGGCCATTTCGAACCAGTGCGGCAGGCCGGTGACGCCGATGGCGCTGTCCGGCAGGTAGGCCGCCAGCCCCCAGGCCAGCAGGTAGAGCAGCGTCAGCCCCAGCGCCCAGCGCGCTTCGCGGTGCGCCTGAATAAAGCGTTTGTCCATCCGTGTCTCCCATAGGTTTACGGTGATGGATTCATCAAAGGTAGGGAATTTTACGGCATGACGGCGTTTTGCCAAGCCGTTACTGGCGTCAGCGCCAAAGAAAAAGGCCGGTGATTAACCGGCCTTTCGTCAGACGATGCTGCGTGCCTGCTTAGGTTTCCTGCAGACCCAGCTTCTTCTCCAGATAGTGGATGTTGGTGCCACCGTGCTGGAAGTTTTCGTCGTTCATGATCTTCTGCTGCAGCTCAACGTTGGTTTTGATGCCGTCGATGATCAGTTCAGCCAGGGCGTTTTTCATGCGGGCAATCGCCACGTCACGGTTTTCGCCGTAGGTGATCAGTTTGCCGATCATGGAGTCATAGTACGGCGGTACGGTATAACCGGCGTAGATATGAGATTCCCAACGCACGCCGAAACCGCCTGGCGCGTGGAAGCGGGTGATCTTGCCCGGGCTCGGCAGGAAGGTGTTCGGATCTTCGGCGTTGATACGGCATTCTACCGCGTGGCCGTGGATCTTCACTTCTTCCTGTTTGATCGACAGCGGCTGACCGGCAGCGATGCGCAGCTGCTCTTTGATCAGATCCACGCCGGTGATCATTTCGGTAACCGGGTGCTCTACCTGAATACGGGTGTTCATTTCGATGAAATAGAACTCGCCGTTTTCATACAGGAACTCGAAGGTGCCCGCACCGCGATAGCCGATTTCCACACAGGCTTTCGAGCAGCGCTCGCCGATATAGCGGCGCATTTCGCTGGTGATGCCGGGCGCCGGCGCTTCTTCGACCACTTTCTGGTGGCGACGCTGCATGGAGCAGTCGCGCTCGGCCAGATAGATGGCGTTGCCCTGGCCGTCGGCCAATACCTGAATCTCGATGTGACGCGGATTCTCCAGGTATTTTTCCATGTACACCATGTCGTTGTTGAAAGCCGCTTTGGCTTCCGCTTTCGTCATGTTGATGGACTGCTCCAGGTCTTTGTCGCTGCGCACGACGCGCATGCCGCGGCCGCCGCCGCCGCCGGAGGCCTTGATGATCACCGGATAACCGATGCGCTTGGCGAAGGCACGGTTTTTATCCATGTCATCGGTCAGCGGGCCGTCGGAGCCCGGTACGCAGGGCACGCCGGCTTTTTTCATGGCGTTGATCGCGGAAACCTTGTCGCCCATCAGGCGGATGGTTTCGGCTTTCGGGCCGATAAAGATGAAACCGGAGCGTTCAACCTGCTCGGCGAAGTCGGCGTTCTCGGACAGGAAGCCGTAGCCCGGGTGGATCGCCACTGCGCCGGTGATTTCCGCCGCCGAGATGATGGCCGGGATGTTCAGATAGCTTTTTACCGATGGCGCAGGACCGATGCAGACGGTCTCGTCGGCCAGCAGAACGTGTTTCAGATCGCGGTCGGCCGCGGAGTGAACCGCAACGGTCTTGATGCCCAGTTCTTTACAGGCACGCAGGATGCGAAGCGCGATCTCGCCGCGGTTGGCGATAACAATTTTATCAAGCATGGGGGCGCCTCGTTATTCGATGACGACCAGCGGCTCGTCATATTCGACCGGCTGGCCGTTTTCCACCAGGATGGCTTTCACGACGCCGGACTTGTCCGCTTCGATCTGGTTCATCATTTTCATGGCTTCAACGATGCACAGGGTATCGCCGGCGTTCACTTTCTGGCCCACTTCCACGAAGGCTTTCGCGTCCGGGCTTGGGGTGCGGTAGAAGGTACCGACCATTGGGGAACGAACGACGTGGCCACTCACGGCCGCCGGTGCTGCAGGGGTTTCTGCCGCAGGCGCGGTGGCAACGGCGTTAGCCAGGGCTGGCTGCTGCTGTGCCGGCATCGCGTAGGCCTGCTGCATGACGGGATAAGCCTGCGCCGGTGCGGCACGGCTGATGCGAACCGATTCTTCGCCTTCAGAGATTTCCAGTTCAGAAATGCCTGATTCTTCAACCAGTTCGATCAGTTTCTTGATTTTACGAATATCCATGAGTGTGATTCCGTACTCTTTTTGTGGAGCAATTAGTGGGTTTTCGACAGACGGTTAACCGCTGCCTGTAAAGCGAAAGCGTAGCCATCCGCGCCGAGGCCGCAAATCACGCCTACCGCTACGTCTGAGAGATAAGAGTGATGGCGGAAAGGTTCGCGGGCGTGCACGTTGGACAGGTGGATCTCGATGAACGGGATCTGCACCGCCAGCAACGCATCGCGCAGCGCCACGCTGGTATGCGTGAACGCCGCCGGATTTATCAGAATGAAATCGGTATTGCCGCGCGCCTGATGGATGCGATCGATCAGCTGATGCTCGGCGTTGGACTGCAGATGGCTCAGGGTAATATCCAATGCGGATGCCTGGTTTTCCAATCCGTTAACAATCTCTGTCAGCGTCGTGCTGCCGTACTTCTCCGGCTCACGCGTCCCCAGCAGATTGAGATTGGGGCCGTTCAGAAGCAAAATGTGAAACTTATCCGCCATTGTGCTGGTATCTCCGGCAATAAAACCATCATCGTAGAAAATAACCCGATGTTACCGATTTGTCACCTGTTAAGGGGCAAATTCACCCTGAGAACAGAAACAAGGTCGGGCATTATAACGATATCGTAGCAATTCGCAGCTAAATACTGGTCTTATCAGCGAAGATATTCAACCCCAAATCGACGAACTCGGGGAGCCGTGACAGGAATATGAGCGCTGGAACACAAAAAAAGTTCCCGCCGGCGGCGCGCGTTTTTCAGCGGCAATCCCACGCGCCGCCGCGCGATTCAGCGCCACCAGGCGCGGAATTTCTTGTAACGCAGGCCCAACAGCGCCACCGCCAACAGCGCGTAAATGAACGGCTGGGGGGAAAACGTTTTGACCGACCACAGATAGTGGATGGGCGCGAGGATCGCCGCCAGATAGACGAAGTTGTGCAACGTTTGCCATTTGGCGCCCAGTTTGCGCATCGCCCACAGCGTCGAGGTGGCCGCCAGCGCCAGCAGGATCAACCAGGTGAGGATGCCGAGCGTCAGATACGGGCGGTTCACCAGCTCGCTGCCCAGCAGGCCTAGATTGCTCAGCCCCAGTTCCAGCGTAGAGTAGCTTATCAGGTGCAACGTGCCCCAGGCAAAGCACCACAGCCCGACCAGGCGGCGGCAGCGGATCAGCAGCGGTTGCCGGGCGTAGCGCGCCAGCGGGGCGATAGCCAGCGTGGCCAGCAGCAGTTTCAGCGTCATCCTGCCGGTAAAATGCTGAATGTCCTTGGACGGATCGGCGCTGAACCAGCCCTGATCCACCGCCAACACCAGCCAGAGAAAGGGCAAAAACGCCGCCAGATGCAGGGCGGCTTTCAGCCATTTGATATGAACAGGCGTCAGGCGCACTTAGAAATTCTCCCGCAGGTCCATGCCGCGATACAGCGACGCCACCTGATCGGCATAGCCGTTAAACAGCAGGGTCGGTTGGCGTTTGACGTCGAGTATGCCGCCGGCGCCGATGAAACGCTCGGTGGCCTGCGACCAGCGCGGATGATCGACGTGCGGATTCACGTTGGCGTAAAAACCGTACTCGTTCGGCGCAGATTGGTTCCAGGTGGTCGGCGGCTGATCGCGCACCAAACGGATATGCACGATCGACTTGATGCCTTTGAAGCCGTATTTCCACGGCGTAATCAACCGCAGCGGCGCGCCGTTTTGCGGCGGCAGGGTTTTGCCGTACACGCCGACGGTCAGCAGCGCCAGCGGATGCATCGCCTCGTCCAACCGCAGCCCTTCGACGTAGGGATATTTCAGACCGCCGCCGATAAAGCGATCTTTCTGGCCGGGCATCTGTTCCGGATCGTACAGCGTCTGGAAGGCCACGTAGCGCGCGTTGCCGTTCGGCTCGGCCAGCTTGAGAAGCTTGCCCAGCTCGAAACCGATCCACGGCACCACCATCGACCAGGCCTCGACGCAGCGCATGCGATAAATGCGCTGCTCCAGCGGGAAACGCTTCATCAGATCGTCGATATCCAGCGTTATCGGCTTCGCCACTTCGCCGTCGATGCGCACTTTCCAGCCTTCGGTCTTCAGCCCGCCGGCGTTGGCGGCCGGATCGGCCTTGTCGAGGCCGAACTCATAGAAGTTGTTGTAGCCGGTGACCTTGTCTTCCGGCGTCATCGCCAGCTGCGCCTGCCAGGCGGCCGGTTTGCTGAATTCCAGCGCTTTGCCCGGCGGCGCCTTGGGACGATCGTTGCCTTTGAACCACGACAGCAGGTCCGCCTGTGCGCCGGTAGGCAGCGCCAGCGTGGCGGCGGTGATGCCGAGCGCCTGCAGCACTTTGCGCCGCTGGTGGAATACGCTCTCCGGCGTGACGTCGGCCTCGGTCAATTTGGGGTGTTTGTTCATGCTTATGTTCTCCGCGACTGATGCCCGCCGCCCGCGAGCGGTTAACGGGGCTCCATGAAATAAGCATGGCGCTAAAGCCGGCCGGAAGCGAGGGGACGCGGGAAAATATGAAATTTCGCAGACGCCGGTGAGCCCCCCGTCGCCGGGGGGAGTCCGTCAGCGGATTTTCACCAGAGTGCGGCCGGTGATTTGGTTGTTCAGCAGCGCGGCGGCGGTGGCCGGCGCCTGTTCGAGGGTGATTTCGTGCGTGGCCTGCTGATAGAAACTGTCCGGCAGAATGCCGGCCAGCCGTTCCCAGGCGGTTTGGCGGCGATGCAGCGGCGTATGCACCGAGTCCACCCCTTGCAGGCGCACATTGCGCAGAATGAACGGCATCACGGTGGTCGGCAACTGATAGCCGCCGGCCAGGCCGCAGGCGGCGACGATGCCGTTATAGTTCATCTGCGCCAGCACCCGGGCCAGCAGTTTGTCGCCGACGGTGTCCACCGCGCCGGCCCACAGCTGTTTCTCCAGCGGACGCGGCGTGTCGATATAGCCATCGCGCGACATCACCTCTTTGGCGCCGAGCGCTTTCAGGTAGTCGGTATTGCTGTCGCGGCCGCTGATGGCGGTCACCCGGTACCCCAGCGCCGCCAGCAGGGCGATGGCGGTGCTGCCCACGCCGCCGCTGGCGCCGGTAACCAGGATATCGCCGTCGTCCGGGTGTACCCCGCCTTCCTCCAGCGCCATCACGCACAGCATGGCGGTAAAGCCGGCGGTGCCGATGATCATCGCCTTGCGCTCATCCAGGCCGTTCGGCAGCGGCACCAGCCACTCGCCGGAGACGCGAGCCTGCTCGGCCAGGCCCCCCCAGTGGTGTTCACCCACGCCCCAACCGGTGAGCACCACGCTTTGCCCCTCTTTAAAGCGAGCGTCACCGCTGTGGCGCACGGTGCCGGCGAAGTCGATGCCCGGCACCATCGGGAAATGACGCACGATCTTGCCTTTCCCGGTGATCGCCAGCGCATCCTTGTAGTTCAGGCTGGACCAGTTGATGTCGACGGTAACATCGCCTTCCGGCAACCGATCGCTGCCGATATCTTTGATATGAGCCAGAGTTTGGTCGTCTTGTTGTTCCAATAACAGTGCACGCATGTCACTCTTCCTCTCGTTTACACTTTTCTATCAATGGCTGAATCACATTTATTTGACTATATGCATAATAAGCGGCCCAAGTCCTGATAAAGGACAAAAACGGCGCTTGCAGGTTTAATTCCTCAGCAAGGCTTGTTAGGGTTGGACGGCCCCTTTTAGCTAAAGGGTGAACACTCACTTAACCATAGCGGACAAGGCACAGGGATGCGATTTACCACCAAACTCTCTGCATTGATCACTCTGTTGGTCGCGCTGGCGATGTTTTTGATGCTGATGGGATGCTCATACAGCTTCTTTTACGTTACCCAGGATCGCCAGGAGCGTCGCTTTGATTCGCTGGTCACGTCTCTCGATCAAGCCATGTTGCGCGAGTCGCCGCGCGATCAGGAGAAATGGTTGCCGATTGTCATGCGCCCGCTCGGCATTGTGTCGATCCGCGTAGAGGCCGGCGCCAGCACGCTCCTCGACTATAAATTGCCGACGGCGAAAAAAGAGCCCTGGGATGCGCTGAACGGCTATCGTCAGGTCTCGCGGCCGCTGTTGCAGCACCCGGGCAGTACGCTGCAAATCACCTACCTCGATCCCTTCGCCAGCGATGTGCGCACGTTGCAATCCACGGCCGCCGTCACGCTGTCGATCGTCGTTATGGTGGTGATTTTGCTGTTCAGCCTGCGCTGGCTGCGTGAACAGGCCGACGGCGAGGATCGTCTGGAGCGCCGCGCGCGGCGCATTCTGAACGGCGAGCGCGAAAACGTCATGCAGGGCGACGTGCGCGAATGGCCGGCCAACGTCAGCGGGGCGCTCGACCGCCTGCTGGCCGATCTGGCGGAAGCCCGGGAGGAGCGCAGCCGGGTCGATACGCTGATCCGCGCCTTCGCGGCGCAGGACGCCAAAACCGGGCTGAACAATCGCCTGTTCTTCGATAACCAATTGACCACTCAGCTGGAAGAGGAAGGCTCGCACGGCATCGTGATGATGGTGCGGCTGCCCGATTTCGAGACCCTGCGCGACACGCACGGCAGCGTAGCGGTGCAGGAGCTGATGTATTCGCTGGTCAATCTGCTGTCTACCTTCGTGATGCGCTATCCGTCGGCGCTGCTGGCGCGCTATTTTCACAGCGATTTTACCGTCTTGCTGCCGCATCGCACGCTGAAGGAGGCCGACGGCATCGCCTCACAGCTGGTCAACGCCATCGATGCCTTGCCTTCCACGGCGATGATCGACCGTGAGGCCTTCCTGCACATCGGCATCGTGGCGTACCGCAGCGGTCAGACCACGGAGCAGGTGATCGATTACGCGGAGCAGGCGACGCGGCACGCCACGCTGCAGGGCGAAAACGGTTGGTACGTGTACGACAGCCAGGTGCCGGAAAAGGGGCGCGGCAGCGTCAAGTGGCGCACGCTGCTGGAACAGGTGCTGGCGCGCGGCGGCCCGCGGCTGTATCAGAAACCGGCGGTGACCGTGGAAGGCGAGGTGCACCACCGTGAGATCATGAGCCGAATTTATGACGGCGCCCAGGAATTGCTGCCGGCGGAATATATGCCGCTGGTGGAGCAATTGGGGTTGGCGGAGAGTTACGATCGCCAACAGGTGAGCCGCATCATCCCGTTGCTGGCGCAGTGGCCTGAAGAAACGCTGGCGTTCCCGCTGTGCGTGGACTCGATTTTGCAGCGCTCTTTCCAGCGCTGGTTGCGCGATACGCTGTTGCAGTGCGAAAAAAGTCAGCGTCGACGAATTCTGATTGAACTTGCGGAGGCAGATGTGTGTCAACATATCGACCGTTTGCGTCCGGTGCTGAGGTTGCTGTCAGGGCTGGGTTGCCGCCTGGCGGTGTCCAAAGCGGGGTTAACCGTGGTCAGTACGTCCTATATCAAGTCGTTGCAGGTGGAGATCGTCAAGCTCCACCCGGGGTTGGTGCGGAGTATCGATAAGCGGGACGAAAACCAGCTGTTCGTGCAGAGCCTGACCGGCGCCTGCGCGGGCACGCGCGCTCAGGTGTTCGCTGCCAGCGTACGTACGCGCAATGAATGGCAGACGCTGAAAGAGCGTGGGATCCATGGCGGGCAGGGCGACTTTTTCGCGTCGCCGGAACCGATCGACATGGGGCGTAAAAAATATTCACGTCGTTATCGTGTTTAAGCTGATTGACGGACAAAAATTGACGTAGAATGAGGACCGGATCCATCTGGGCCTCGTTACCGTCTTTTTGGAGTTTTTTCCAAACTGCCTGCGACAACAACGCCTATTTGAGATAGGCTCTTGTCTGCCTTTATCTGGTTGACGTTGGTAGGTGCTTACCACCGGCGGCAATCAGGGAATATGTTAGATTTTATGAGCTGTGTTACGCCGTTTCGTGCGTTGACAGGGTGGTAAACTGAGCCTTTGTTCAGGGAATTCAGGCCTCATCCAATTTCCGTGCATTCGAGCAGAAACAATACAGACTATTTTTCACCGAAGTAGAACGTTTTTGCGCCTTGTCGCTGCTTCGTGTGGTTGGTAAAGTAGGCGGATTTTATTTTCCGCCCCCAGCTTGCAGGATTATCCTTTCGTTATGTTTAAGAAATTTCGTGGCATGTTTTCCAACGACTTGTCCATCGACTTGGGTACCGCCAATACCCTGATTTATGTTAAAGGGCAAGGCATCGTACTGAATGAACCTTCGGTGGTTGCCATTCGCCAGGATCGTGCCGGCTCCCCAAAGAGCGTAGCGGCCGTCGGTCATGACGCCAAACAGATGCTGGGCCGCACCCCCGGCAACATCGCGGCTATTCGCCCGATGAAAGACGGCGTGATCGCCGACTTCTTCGTGACCGAAAAAATGCTGCAGCACTTTATCAAACAGGTTCACAGCAACAGCTTTATGCGCCCAAGCCCGCGCGTGCTGGTCTGTGTGCCGGTCGGCGCAACCCAGGTTGAACGCCGCGCTATCCGCGAGTCCGCCCAAGGGGCCGGCGCGCGTGAAGTGTTCCTGATTGAAGAGCCGATGGCGGCGGCGATCGGTGCAGGCTTGCCGGTTTCCGAAGCGACCGGCTCCATGGTGGTGGATATCGGTGGCGGTACCACTGAAGTGGCGGTGATCTCGCTGAACGGCGTGGTGTACTCCTCTTCCGTGCGCATCGGCGGTGACCGTTTCGATGAAGCCATCATCAATTATGTGCGCCGCAACTATGGCTCGCTGATTGGCGAAGCCACCGCAGAGCGCATCAAGCACGAAATCGGTTCTGCCTATCCGGGCGACGAAGTGCGCGAAATCGAAGTGCGCGGCCGTAACCTGGCTGAAGGCGTACCGCGCGGCTTTACCCTGAACTCCAATGAAATCCTCGAAGCCCTGCAAGAGCCGCTGACCGGCATCGTCAGCGCGGTGATGGTTGCGCTGGAGCAGTGCCCGCCAGAATTGGCCTCCGACATTTCCGAACGCGGCATGGTCTTGACCGGCGGCGGCGCGTTGCTGCGCAACCTCGATCGCCTGCTGATGGAAGAAACCGGCATCCCGGTCGTGGTGGCGGAAGATCCGCTGACCTGCGTGGCGCGCGGCGGCGGCAAGGCGTTGGAAATGATCGACATGCACGGCGGCGATTTGTTCAGCGAAGAATAGTCAGCCCCTGGAAGGAGGAATCGTATCGGATGAATGCGCACAGCGAAAATCGGGTACGGTTCCTCTTTCTGTTGTCGAGGAACTCGCATAATTTATGAAGCCGATTTTTAGCAGGGGGCCTTCCCTGCAACTGCGACTTTTTTTGGCGGTGATCGCGGCCATTGGCCTGATCGTTGCCGACAGCCGGCTCGGCACGTTCGTGAAGATACGTAACTACATGGACACCGCAGTCAGCCCTTTCTATTTTCTGGCCAACGGGCCGCGTAAAGTTTTGGACAGCGTGTCGGAAACGCTGGCCACCCGCCAACAGCTGGAGCTGGAAAACCGAGCTCTGCGGCAGGAACTGCTGCTGAAAAACAGCGATATTCTTCTTCTTGGCCAATTCAAGCAGGAAAACGCCCGCTTGCGCGAGCTGCTGGGTTCCCCGCTGCGCCAGGACGAACACAAGATGGTCACCCAGGTGATCTCCACCGGTTCCGATCCGTACAGCGACCAGGTCGTTATCGACAAAGGGTCGGACAACGGCGTCTATGAAGGCCAGCCGGTGATCAGTGACAAGGGCGTAGTTGGCCAGGTCGTGGCGGTGGCGAAGGTGACCAGCCGCGTGCTGCTGATCTGCGATGCCTCGCACGCGTTGCCGATTCAGGTGCTGCGCAACGATATTCGGGTGATCGCCGCAGGCAGCGGCTGCGCCGACGATCTGCAGCTGGAACACCTGCCGAACAATACCGATATCCGCGTTGGCGACGTGCTGGTGACCTCCGGCCTCGGCGGCCGTTTCCCGGAAGGGTATCCGGTGGCGGTAGTCTCTTCGGTCAAGGTCGACAATCAACGCGCTTACACTGTGATTCAGGCACGGCCGACCGCCGGTCTGCAGCGCTTGCGCTACCTGCTGCTGCTGTGGGGCGCCGATCGCAACGGCGACATGCCGTTGCCGCCGGACGAAGTTCACCGCGTGGCCAATGAGCGCCTGATGCAGATGATGCCGCAGGTGTTGCCGCCTGCCGGTTCGGTCGGGCCGCAGCTGCCGGCGCCGGCCACCGGCGTGGCGCCGCAAACCGTCGCTCCGGCGTCTGCCCAGCCTCCAGCCCAGCCTGCCGCGGCGGGAGTGGTGCAATGAACAGTTACCGCAGCCACGGGCGCTGGATCATCTGGCTGTCGTTCCTGGTGGCGTTGGTGCTGCAAATCATGCCGTGGCCGGAACAGATCTACATGTTCCGGCCTTCGTGGCTGGTGCTGATCCTCATTTACTGGGTGATGGCCTTGCCGCACCGCGTCAACGTCGGCACCGGTTTCGTGCTGGGGTTGATCATGGATCTGATCCTCGGCTCCACGCTGGGCGTGCGCGCGCTGGCGCTGGGCATCATCGCCTACCTGGTGGCGTTCAAATTCCAACTGTTCCGCAATATGGCGCTGTGGCAACAGGCGCTGATCGTCGTGCTGCTGTCGCTGTCGATGGACGTGGTGGTGTTCTGGGCTGAGTTTTTAGTGATCAACGTCTCTTTCCGCCCAGAGGTGTTCTGGAGTAGTGTGGTAAACGGCATTTTGTGGCCGTGGTTATTCCTGTTGATGCGCAAAATCCGCCGTCAGTTCGCCGTACAGTAAGGGTATCTCAATGACTTCGCTTTATCTGGCCTCCGGCTCCCCACGTCGACGTGAACTGCTGACCCTGCTGGGCGTATCGTTCGACATCCTGTTGACGCATACCGAAGAGCAGCGCCGGGAAGGCGAAGCCGCAGAAGCCTATGTGCGCCGCCTGGCGCAGGACAAGGCCAAAGCGGGCGTGGCGCTGGCGCAGGAAGATCGGCCGGTGCTGGGCGCCGACACCATCGTGGTGCTCAACGGCCGGGTGCTGGAGAAGCCGCGCGACGAAGCCCATGCGGCACAGATGCTGGCGGCCCTGTCGGGCAAACAGCATCAGGTGATGACGGCGGTGGCGATCGCCGATCGCCAAGACGTGCGTTGCCAGCTGGTGGTGACCGACGTGACGTTCCGCAGCCTGTCGCAACAGGATATCCGCGACTATATTGCTACGGGCGAACCGATGGATAAAGCGGGCGCCTACGGCATTCAAGGAAAGGGTGGTTGTTTCGTCAGAACGATAACCGGGAGTTATCACGCGGTGGTCGGTCTGCCACTGGTCGAAACACATGAGCTGCTCAGTAATTTTGTCGCATTACGTGATGTAAGAACCGGTTGATGGGCGCTGCCATTATCGACCGGCTCTGAGGAGAAGGCATGACAGCTGAGCTACTGGTTAATATCACACCGTCTGAAACGCGGGTCGCCTATATCGATGGCGGCATTCTGCAAGAGATTCATATCGAACGCGAATCAAAACGCGGCATCGTCGGCAATATCTATAAAGGGCGCGTCAGCCGCGTCCTGCCGGGGATGCAGGCGGCGTTCGTCGACATCGGCCTGGACAAGGCCGCCTTCCTGCACGCCTCCGACATCATGCCGCATACCGAATGCGTCGCCGGCGACGAGCGGAAAAACTTCCACGTGCGCGACATCGCCGAGCTGGTGCGCCAGGGGCAAGACCTGATGGTGCAGGTGGTGAAAGATCCGCTCGGCACCAAGGGCGCGCGTCTGACTACCGACATTACGCTGCCTTCGCGCTATCTGGTCTTCATGCCGGGCGCGGCGCACGTCGGCGTGTCGCAGCGCATTGAAAGCGAAGCCGAGCGTGAACGCCTGAAGTCCATCGTTGCGCCGCATTGCGACGAGCTGGGCGGTTTTATCATCCGCACCGCAGCGGAGGGCATCGGCGAGGAGGAGCTGGCGCAGGACGCGGCGTTCCTCAAACGCCTGTGGACCAAGGTGATGGAGCGCAAGAAGCGCAACCAGACCAAATACAAGCTGTACGGCGAGCTGGCGCTGGCGCAGCGCATCCTGCGCGACTTCGCCGGCGCGGCGCTGGATCGCATTCGCGTCGATTCGCGGTTGACGCACGATCTGCTGGTGGAGTTTACCGGCGAGTATATCCCGGACATCACCCGCAAGCTGGAGCTGTATACCGGCAGCCAACCGATTTTCGATCTGTACGATGTGGAAAACGAGATCCAGCGCGCGCTGGAGCGCAAGGTGGAGCTGAAGTCCGGCGGTTATCTGATCATCGATCAGACCGAGGCGATGACCACCGTCGACATCAACACCGGCGCCTTCGTCGGCCACCGCAACCTCGATGAAACCATCTTCAATACCAACATCGAGGCGACGCAGGCCATTGCCCGCCAGCTGCGGCTGCGCAACCTGGGCGGCATCATCATTATCGACTTTATCGATATGAACAACGAAGAGCATCGCCGCCGGGTGCTGCACTCGCTGGAGCAGGCGTTGAGTAAAGATCGGGTAAAAACCACGATCAACGGCTTCTCTCAGCTAGGCTTAGTTGAAATGACGCGTAAACGAACGCGTGAAAGCATTGAACATGTGCTCTGTCACGATTGTCCTACTTGCAATGGGCGCGGCACCGTGAAAACGGTGGAAACCGTGTGCTACGAGATCCTGCGCGAAATTGTGCGCGTGCATCACGCCTACGATTCCGATCGCTTCCTGGTGTACGCCTCCGCGGCGGTCGGCGAAGCGCTGAAGAGCGAAGAGTCGCACGCGCTGGCCGAAGTGGAGATTTTCGTCGGCAAACAGGTGAAGGTGCAGATCGAACCGTTGTACAGCCAGGAGCAGTTCGACGTCGTCATGATGTAGCCCGCCCGACATCGGTAGGGGCCCGGCACGCCGGGCCCGTCAGTGCATAGATATTCCCGTTGCCAGGCAGCGGAGCAAGGAGAACTGCGTGAGGCGACTGCCTGGGATTCTGTTAGCAACAGGCGCCACCCTAATTGTGATTGTGGCGCTGCTGATCAGCGGGCTGCGCCTGATGCTGCCGAAGCTGAACGACTACCGCCCCCAACTGCTGGCGCAGGTGGAGAAACTGTCCGGCGTGCCCGTGCGGATGGATTTCGTGCAGGGCAGCTGGGAAACGTTCGGCCCGCAGCTTGAAATGCGCAACCTGAGCGCTACGCTGCCCAAAAGCGATGTGCATATCGAGCGCGTGACGCTGGCGTTGGACGTGTGGCAGTCGCTGCTGCACTGGCGCTGGCAGTTCCGCGATCTGACCTTCTACCAATTCCGCCTCGACTTGAACGCCACGCTGGGCGGCGACCAGCAGGGCGAAGGCCTTGAGCCGGGCAAGATCAGCGATCTGATGCTGCGCCAGCTCGATCACTTCGATTTGCGCGACAGCCGTATCTCGTTCCTGACGCCCGCCGGCGCGCGCGCCGAATTCGACATTCCTCAGCTGACCTGGCTCAACGGCCGCGATCGCCACCGCGCCGAGGGGCAGATCAGCCTATCGACGCTGAACGGCCAACACGGCGTGGTGCAGCTGCGCATGGACCTGCGCGATAATCAGGGCCTGCTGGATACCGGCACGGTCTACCTGCAGGCCGATAACATCGATATGAAACCCTGGTTTACCCGCTGGCTGCGCGCCAACACCGGGCTGGAAAGCGCCGACTTCAGCCTGGCGGCCTGGCTGCAGGTGCAGAACGGCCAGATCGCCGGCGGCAATGCGTTGCTCAAGCAGGGGGCGGCCAACTGGGACACCGGCGCCGCGCAGCACCGGCTGGACGTGGATAATCTGGCGCTGTCGCTGCGCCGCCAGGGCACCGGTTGGCAGCTCGACGTGCCGCAACTGCGGTTGAGCACTGACGGCCAGGCCTGGCCGCAGGGCGGGCTTTCCGCGCTGTGGCTGCCGGAAAACACCGAATTCATGGGGCCGGCGCAGAATGAAGAACTGCGTGTGCGCGCGACTGATATTCAGCTGGAGCGTCTGTCGGCGCTGCTGCCGACCTTCTCGTTCCTCAGCCCGGACGTGCTCGACCGCTGGAACGATCTGCAGCCGCAGGGGCAGGTGGAAGCGCTGGCGCTGGACATCCCGCTCAAGCAGCCGGAAAAGAGCCGTTTCCAGGCGCTGTGGCGCGATGTCAGCTGGCAACGTTGGGAACTGCTGCCGGGCGTCAACCACTTCTCCGGCGCGTTGAGCGGTGGGGTGGAGAACGGCCGCCTGACGCTGGGGCTCACCGACAGCACCCTGCCTTACGGCGACATGTTCCGCGCCCCGCTTGAAATCAGCAGCGCGCGTGGCGCGCTGACCTGGCGTTACAACGATCAAGGCTGGGAGCTGGCGAGTCAGGGGTTGGACGTCAAGGCGACGTCGCTGTGGGTCAACGGCGATTTCCGTTATCAGCAGCCGGCCAAGGGCGATCCGTGGCTGAACATCCTGGCGGGCATCCGCCTGTATGACGGCGCCGACGCCTGGCGCTATTTCCCGGAACCGTTGATGGGCAAGCATCTGGTGGACTACCTGAGCGGCGCCATTCAGGGCGGTCAGGTGGATAACGCCACGCTGATTTATTCCGGCGATCCGCAGCACTTCCCGTATCGCAAAAACGAAGGGCAGTTCGAAGTCTTCGTACCGCTACGCCATGCCACCTTCCAGTTCCAACCGGGCTGGCCTGCGCTGACCGATTTGGCGATCGATCTCGATTTCGCCAACGAGGGGCTGTGGATGCATGCGCCGCAAACCCGGTTGGGCAAGGTGGCGGGTAAAAATATCAGCGCGGTGATCCCGGATTACCTGAAAGAGCGATTGCTGATCGACGCCGAAGTCGCAGGCGCGGGCAGCGATGTGCATGACTACTTTATGCAGACGCCGTTGCACGATTCGCTGGGGGCGGCACTGGAGCAGCTGCAAATTGGCGGCGATGTCAGTGGGCGCTTACATCTGGATATCCCGCTGGACGGCGAGCAGGTCAAAGCCACCGGTGAAGTGGCGCTGAACAATAATTCGTTGCTGATAAAACCGCTGGAAAGCGAGCTGCAGAAGCTCAGCGGCAAATTCCGTTTCAACAACGGCAATCTGGAGAGCGACACCCTGTCGGCCAACTGGTTCGGGCAACCGGTGGCGGTCAACTTCACTACGCAGGAAGGCGAGCGTGACTACAAGGTCAACGTTGGTCTGAAAGGAGACTGGCAGCCGGGCAAGTTCCCCGGCCTGCCGAAAGAGGCCGCCGATGCGCTCAGCGGCAGCGCGCCCTGGCAGAGCCAGGTGGCCATCACGCTGCCGCACCAAGGTTCGGCCAGCTACGATATCGGTCTCGACGCGGATTTGAAGAAAGTGAGCAGTCACTTACCTTCGCCGCTGGACAAGGCGCCAGGAGAGGCGCTGCCGGTGAACGTCAAGGTCAAAGGCGGTTTGAACGGCTTCATGTTGACCGGTAGCGCGGGCAAACAGAACCGTTTCAACAGTGAATGGAACTTCGATAAAAAACAGGTGAATCTGGCGCGCGCCGCCTGGCAAACCAACGGGGGCGGCACGCCGCCGCTGCCGGCCGGCAAGTCGATGACGCTGAATCTGCCGGCGTTGGACGGTGAGCAGTGGCTGGCGCTGCTCGCGCCGGCGCTGAAACAGGGCGGCGGCAGCGGCCAGGTGGGCGGTTTCAGCTTCCCCACCACCGTGGCGCTGACCACGCCGCAGTTGCTGTTGGGCGGCCAGGCCTGGCATAAGCTGACGCTGTCGGCCGAGAAACAGCTTGGCGCTACCCTCGTGAGCGCCAAGAGCGACGAAGTGGACGGCAGCCTGCGGGTGGCCGATCGCGGGCCGTGGCGCGCCGATATCAATTATCTGTATTACAACCCGCAGTTCGCAGAGACGAAAAGCGCGGCGGGCACGCCGCCGCCGTCGACCGAAAAAGTTTCCTTCCGCGACTGGCCTTCGCTGATGTTGCGCTGCAAGTCGTGCTGGGTGCTGGGGCAGAACCTCGGCAAGGTCGAGGCGGATTTGACTAATCGGGGCGATACTCTGACGCTGGATCACGGCCTGGTCGATACCGGCCAAGGGCGCATGACAGCCACCGGCCTGTGGAAACAAAACGCGCAGGAAGAGCGCAGCTCGCTGAAAGGCAAGCTGCTCGGCGGCAAGATTGATGAAACCGCCGCCTTCTTTGGCATCACCATTCCGCTCAAGGGAGCGCCTTACGACGTGGATTTCGATCTGTACTGGCATGGCACGCCGTGGCAGCCGCGGGTCGATACGCTGAGCGGCGCGTTGCAGGTCAAAATGGGCAAGGGCGAGATCGACAGCATGGGCGGCGGCCGCGCCGGTCAGCTGCTGCGGCTGGTCAGCTTCGACGCTTTGCTGCGCAAGCTGCAGTTCGACTTCAGCGATACCTTCGGCAAAGGCTTCTACTTTGATTCCATCCGCAGTACCGCCTGGCTGAAAGATGGCATAATGCATACTGATAATCTATTGATCGATGGCTTGGCGGCGGATATTGCTATGAGCGGCCAGATCGATTTGGCGCGCCGCCGCATCGATATGGAAGCGGTGGTGGCGCCGGCGATTTCAGCGACCGTCGGCGTGGCCACGGCGTTTGTCGTTAACCCGATCGTCGGCGCGGCGGTGTTCGCCGCCTCGCAGGTGCTGGGGCCGCTGTGGAGCAAGATTTCGCTGATTCGCTACCATATCGGCGGCGATCTCGACCAGCCGAAGATCAATGAGGTACAGCGTAAGTCAAAGGAGGATAAGGCGTCATGAGGAATGCTAACGTTGCGTTGTTGCAGTTGTGCAGTGGCGATCAGGTGCGCGATAACCTGGCCCAGATTGAACAGCAGATTAAGCAGCTCAATGCCGGGGTAAAACTGGTCATGACGCCGGAGAACGCGCTGCTGTTCGCCAACTCCGCAGCCTACCGCCAACAGGCGGAAAAACAGGGCGATGGCCCGCTGCAGAATGCGGTGCGCGAACTGGCGCGCCGCTATGGCGTGTGGTTGCTGGTGGGCTCGATGCCGCTCGTCAGCCGTGAGAACCCGGAGCTTATCACCACCAGCAGCCTGTTGTTCGACGAGCAGGGCGAGATCCGCGCCCGCTACGACAAGCTGCACATGTTCGATGTGGACATCAACGACGCGCACGGCCATTACCGCGAGTCGGATACCTACCAGCATGGGCAGCACCTGACGGTGGTGGATACGCCGGTCGGGCGTTTGGGCATGACCATATGCTACGATCTGCGCTTCCCCGCGCTGTTCCAGGCGCTGCGGGCGCAGGGCGCCGAACTGATTTCGGTGCCGGCGGCCTTTACGCGGGTAACCGGCGAGGCGCATTGGGAAATCCTGCTGCGCGCCCGAGCGATCGAGAACCAGTGCATGATCCTGGCGCCGGCGCAGGTGGGGCGCCACGGGCCGACCCGTCGCACCTGGGGCCACACGCTGGCCGTCGACGGCTGGGGCAAGGTACTGGCCGAGAACCCGGACGCCGTGGCGGCACTGAAGGTGCGCGTGGACGCCGCAAGCCTGAAAAATATTCGTGCGCAGATGCCGGTGCTGCAGCACAACCGATTCCAGACGTCGCTGACGGCGCCGTCTGACAAGTTATCCTCCAATCAAGAGTGAAACCATTATGAGTCTGACGTTTGTCAGTGAGCAGTTACTCGCTACCAACAAGCTGAGTCATCAAGACCTGTACTCGGTACTGGGTCAACTGGCAGAACGCCGTATCGACTACGCCGATCTCTATTTTCAGTCCAGCTATCACGAAGCCTGGGTGATCGAGGACGGCATCATCAAGGATGGCTCTTACAATATCGACCAGGGCGTCGGCGTGCGCGCCGTCAGCGGTGAGAAGACCGGGTTCGCCTATGCCGATCAGATCACTCTGAATGCGCTGCAGCAGAGCGCCCAGGCGGCGCGCAGCATCGTGCGCGAGCAGGGCGACGGGCGGGCGCATACCCTGGGCGAAATCGGTTATCGAGCGCTGTACCCGCTGCTCGATCCGCTGCAAAGCCTGCCGCGCGAAGAGAAAATCGCCCTGTTGCACCGCGTCGACAAGGTGGCGCGCGCCGCCGATGCGCGGGTGCAGGAAGTGAACGCCAGCATCACCGGCGTTTACGAGCAGGTGTTGGTGGCCGCCACCGACGGCACGCTGGCGGCGGACGTTCGCCCGCTGGTGCGCCTTTCCGTCAGCGTGCTGGTGGAGCAGGACGGCAAGCGTGAGCGCGGCTCCAGCGGCGGCGGCGGCCGTTTCGGCTATGACTACTTCCTGGAAACCGTCGACGGCGACGTGCGCGCCGACGCTTACGCTAAAGAAGCGGTGCGCATGGCGCTGGTCAACCTCGGCGCGGTAGCGGCGCCGGCCGGCAATATGCCGGTGGTGTTGGGCGCCGGCTGGCCGGGCGTGCTGCTGCACGAAGCGGTGGGCCATGGCCTGGAAGGCGACTTCAACCGGCGCGGCACCTCGGTGTTCAGCGGCCATATGGGCGAGCGGGTGGCGTCTGAGCTGTGTACCGTGGTGGACGACGGCACCCTGCAAGGGCGCCGCGGTTCGCTGGCGATCGACGACGAAGGCGTGCCGGGCCAGTACAACGTGCTGATCGAAAACGGCGTGCTGAAAGGCTACATGCAGGACAAGCTCAACGCGCGCCTGATGGGCGTCGCGCCGACCGGCAACGGCCGCCGCGAGTCCTACGCGCATCTGCCGATGCCGCGCATGACCAATACCTACATGCTGGCGGGTAAATCGACGCCGGAAGAGATCATCGCCAGCGTTGAGTACGGCCTGTACGCGCCGAACTTTGGCGGCGGCCAGGTGGATATCACCTCCGGCAAGTTCGTGTTCTCCACCACCGAAGCCTATCTGATCGAGAAGGGCCGCATCACTAAACCGGTGAAGGGGGCGACGCTGATCGGCTCCGGCATCGAGGCTATGCAGCAGATCTCGATGGTCGGCAACGATCTGGCGCTCGATAAAGGCGTGGGCGTGTGCGGCAAAGAAGGCCAGAGCGTGCCGGTGGGCGTCGGCCAACCGACGCTGAAACTGGACACGCTCACCGTCGGCGGCACGGCGTAATTTTTCCTCCAGGGGCCACGCGTTGGCCCCTCAATCATGCTCCATTTTGCGGCCTTTCTCGCATTCGTAACGCTAAGCGCGGCAGGACGCCGTAGCCTGCACGATATAATGGAATAAAATTGACGTGGCGAAAAAACAGAGCAATACGATGATGACGCGTCTGGCTATACCCGCCCGGCGTTGGCTGCTGGCGCTGGGCGTCCTGTCCCTGACGGGCTGCGCCCGCTCCGATGCGCTGTGGGGCGTGGTCGATAAGCTTTGCATGGCCAATTATCAGCAAAAGCGCGATCCGGCGCCCTGTGAGCAGATTTATATGCCGCAGGGGAAGGCCCAGGGCTTTAGCGTGCTGCAAAATCCGCGTTACCCCTATCATTTTATTCTGGTTCCGACGGCGCCGCTCTCCGGCATCGAAAGCCCGCAGCTGTTGGCCGGGGAACGGACGGACTATTTTGGCTATGCCTGGCTGATGCGTTATCGGCTGGCCGCCGAATATGGCGGGCCGGTGCCGGATGATATGTTGGGCATGGCGATCAACTCCGCATACGGCCGCAGCCAAAACCAATTGCATATTCACCTGACCTGTCTGCGTGAGGACGTGCGGCGTCAATTGCAGGCGGAACGTCCCTACATACAGGAACAATGGCGGCCCTTGCCGGATAAGCTGTTGCGCCACACCTACTACGCGCGCCGCGTGATGCAGCCAACCGCGATGGGCGTTTACCCGATTAAGGATCTGGCGGATTATTTCCATCTGTCGCCGCCGCAGATGGCGGAATATGGCGTGGCGTTAGTGCCCACTACGTTTGGCGGCCAACGGGGGTTTATTTTGCTGGCCTCGAAGCGCGGCTGGGACGTCGGCAACCGCGCTTCGGTAGAATCGCTGCTGGATAAAGAGTGCGCGATTTTGCCGCGTTAATTTTGCGACATAAAATGACGCAGGTGAGAGCGGCGAAGCATCGCTCTCACCTCGTTGTCCCTACCTGAACCGCGCATCCCGCGCAAACAGAAAAGCGGCTTCCCGCTGGCGAGCATCGGCTTGTGCCTGATCCCCCTGATAGCGCAAGATCATGATCAGCGTGGCGTAGACGTTGGCGTCGATGCGGTGCTGCAGATAGGCATTGGCCCACTGCCGATAGCCGGTCAACAGGGCATCATCGCGCGTTTGGTTATAGACCAGCAGCGCGTGAGATTGCTCGTCGAAGGTTTTGCGCTCCCGGTAGATCCAGGCGGCCGGCGGCGGCATCTGCTCGATGCTGTCGATGTTGGCCAGCATAGTGCGCTCCGACTGAGTGAGCGCCATGCGCCCTTGCCAGGCGAAGGCCGCCATCACCAGCACGCCGAGCGCCGCAAGCGCCACCGGCAGGCTCAGGGCTTTGGCGAACGGCAGCGGGCGGGGCTCGCCGGTTTGGCCGTCCAGCAGCGCCAGCAGCAGCAGAAACGCCAGCCAGTGCGGCGCAGACAGATAGAAAGGGTATTCCAGCTGAGTGTGTATCAGCATCGGCAGCAGCACCAGGAACAGGCCGACGCGCGCACCGTTCTGCTGTTCTCGATCCCGTTGCCAGGCGCTTTTCAGCAGCCGTACGCCGGCGGCAAGGACGATAGCGATACCCGCCAGCGCCGTCAGGCCGCCCTCGACCCACCACAGCAGGATTTCATTGTGCGGATGCCCGGCGACTTCCAGCACTTCTCTCCAGGGCATTTCCTGCAGGCGAAAGTGCGCGAAGCTGTATTCAAAGCCGCCGTAGCCCCAGCCCAGCAGCGGCTTGGCCAGGATCATGGCGCCGACGTCGTGCAGCATGGTCAGGCGCGCGCTGTTGGAAAGCTCCCGTCCGATCAGGCCAGCGCGGCCATCCAGACCGAAACCGGTGAACAGCACCGTCAGACCGATCGCGGCGCCCAGCAGCAGCGCGCCGCCGGCCCAGCGGCTTGCGGCCGGGCGTTGGTGGGCAAAGCACCACAGCAGCAGCGCCGCCGCCAATGCGGCCCCCAACCAGGCGGCGCGCGACTGGATCAGCACCAGCAGGGCGGAGAAAGCGGCCAGCAGCGCGAGCAGCGGGATTTGCCGCCGCGTCGGCGCAGAGTAGGGAGCCAGCAGCAGCCAGAGCGCCAAAGCCAGCCCGGTGGCGATAAAGCTGCCCAGCACGTTCGGCTGCTGAAAGACGCCGTAGACCCGGCCGCCGTTAGGGGATACCCAGGCCAGCGAGGGGGCGAACAGCTGTAAAGCCGCCAACAACGCCTGAATGCCGACGGCAAACAACAGGCCGAACAGCAGCAGCTCGCGCTGCCGGGCGGTGACGCGCAGCTGCAGGCAGGCGACATAGAACAACCAACCGCCGAGCAGGCCGGCGCAGCGCCACAGGGCGTCTTCGCGCCATTCGGGGCGGGTATACAGCAACGGCAGCGCCAGCAAGGCGATGCCGAGCAGCAACAGGCGTGCGGTGGGCGTGAGCGAAAGGCGGATGCGACCCAGGCAAACGGTAAACGTCACGATCAGCGTAGTAAGCGCCATGACGCCCCAGGCCAGAATGTTTTGCGGCAGCGCCAGACCGTCGCCGCCCATGTTGGGGTAATAAATCGGCAGGACCGCCGCCATCCAGATCAGCAGCAGGGGCAGCACGGCGATGGTCGCTGCGTTAGCGGGAGATTTATCGGCCATGGTTAACCTGCCAAGGCCTGATAGCGTTTATTAAATGCATGCTTTGATTATTCCCTATCCTTTATCCTGGTGTTGAAATGCGTGTAATGTTGAAATCGAAAATGTCTCACGGGAAATTTAAACCGTCTTTATGGTAAAGCGATAAATAATGTTTGCCCTGAGAATGCGCGAGGCTGTTTGCCCAAAGAAAGGTTAAGCCGTATTTTTCACTCGCAAAAGGCATTTTTGTTGTTTGCAAAAACAGACGCGCTATTTTCTCAAATCTATTGTGATTCAGTCAATTTTTAATCTTAATATTATTTTTATTAATTAAAATCAATGTTTTGTCTGTGGTTATCGCGTGTGTGGATATCGAGGGACATCCCGGCAATGGTCTATATTGGCAGGCAGTGTGAAGAATAAAAGAGGTATCTGCTTGTTTAATTGATGCCGTCAGTGGCGGCGTGAGGGCGGAGATTTGCTTCATCGTTTCCCATTGCTGGTTTTTAAATTCAATGTGATTTTCATGGTTTTAATTTTATTAAGATTCTTCCTTTCTTTATCTGTTTTTTTAAATTTTCATGAAATAATTTATTATTAGGATTGTTCTGTTGCATTGGAAATAAAAGCGGTTATGGCTTGAGCCTCCCGTTGCCGCGGCAGAATACAGACTAACGCGCCTGCCCAAGCGCGTTAATCTCGTCTCTTGTGCGCTTACTCCACGTCGCCGATCCGCTCCAGCGCATCCACCACCAGATCCCAGAATTTATCCTGATCCAGTTTGACCGCGACCTGGGTGTGGCAGTCCGGCGGCGGCGGCGCGCGGAAGTCCGCGACCGTCATGCCCAACGTCAGGGTGCCGGTCAGCTCGATATCCACCGGCACTTTGCGCACCGACATAACGCTCGGATCGATCACATAGGCCACTGCGCAAGGATCGTGCACCGGCGGGGCGCTGAAGCCCTGCGCCTGTTGGTACATACGGCCAAAGAATGCCAGCAGTTCGCCGACGAAGGCGGCCGGCCGGGTGCCGAGGGCGGCGATGCGTTCGCAGACTGCCGGCGTGGCCAGCGCCTGGTGGGTGAGATCCAGCCCGACCATGGTCAGCGGCCATTTTTCATTGAACACGATGTGCGCCGCCTCGGGATCGATTTTGATATTGAACTCCGCCACCGCGCTCCAGTTGCCCACATGATAGCCGCCGCCCATCAGCACCACTTCCTTGACCCGCTCGGCAATGCGCGGCTCTTTACGCACCGCCATGGCGATATTGGTCAGGCCGCCGGTCGGCACCAGCGTCACGCTGCCGGGCGGGTGGGCCATCACGGTATCGATGATCAGATCCACCGCGTGGCGCGAGTCCAGCTGCAGGTGAGGCTCCGGCAGCACCGGGCCATCGAGGCCGGAGTCGCCGTGAATGTCGGGTGCCACTTCGATATTGCGCACCAGCGGGCGCGGGCAGCCGGCGGCGAAGGGCACGCCGGTGATATTGGCGATGCGTGCCACCGCGAGGGCGTTGCGCGTCACTTTGTCCAGCGTTTGGTTACCCACCACGGTGGTGACCGCCAGCAGGTCGATCTGCGGATTGCCCCAGGCCAGCAGCAGGGCGATGGCGTCGTCATGCCCCGGGTCACAGTCCAGTATGATTTTTTTCATGGTTATTCCTGATGCAGGGAGAGGTGCCCGCAGCATAACGCAGCGCAGCGGCGTGGGATAATGCCGATGATGCTTTTGTTAACGGCATCAAAGCCTTGCCATTATTACGATGTAATGAAACGTAAATCCTCATCGCCGGGCTTTACCCTGGAGTTTACTCCAGGGTTTACAGTGAGCTTCAGCGTGAATGCACAGAGGAGAGGCGGGATGAGCTTACTGAAAAGGTTGTTGGGGCAAGGCGGTATTAACGGCGGTCATCGGCGCGCGGGCCACGGCGGTGGCCACCATGGCAACCGCTATAGCCAGCATGGCGAACAGGGGCCGCAGTGCCCGGAATGCCGGGCCGTGAATAAGCCGGGCGCGCGTTATTGTCACCGCTGCGGCCAGCCGTTTGCTGCGGTGAGCGCCACCTGCGGACAGTGCGCCGCGCCGTTGCCGCCGGGCAGCCGCTTTTGTCCGCAGTGCGGCGGCGGTGTGCCGTGAATCGGGGCGGCTGGACGGTCGCGCTGCTGCTCGGCGCCATGGCGCTGTGGACGTTGCTGGCCTGGGGCGTATCCGGCCTGCTGACCTGGCTGCCGACGTTGGCGGAGGCGGCCGGAAACGCAACGTTGCCGGTGAACGGTGCGCTGAGCCTGGTGCCGCAGACGGTGTTGGACACTTGGCTGCCGTGGCTGAAACAGCTGGGCAGCGGGCTGGCGAGCTATTTTCCTCTGCTACTGGCCTGGGCGGGCTACGCCGTCTGGCTGCTGTGGGGCATCGGCATGTTGGCGCTGATGCTGCTGGCCGCGCTGGCGCGCCGCTATTTAAGCGCTGCTCAGCGATAACCCTGATAGACCGCCGCTACGCGTTCGAAATAGTCGGTTAAATAGTTGATGCACACCTGTACCTTCAGCGGCAGTTTGTCCTTCTCGGTATAGAGCGCGTAGATCGGCCGCGGATCCGAATGGTAGCTTTTGAACAGGATCTCGATCTCGCCGCGTTTGATCTCTTCGATCACCCACATCAGCGGGGCGTAGGCGATGCCGGCGCCGTTTTTCAGCCAACGGATCATGGTGGAGGAGTCGTTGGTGACGAAGCGCCCCTGCGGGGAAATGCGCGTGGTGATGCCTTCCGGCGACATCAGTTCGAATTCGCTGTCGGGCCGCACGCTGTACTCCAGCCAGGAAAAGTTGACCATGTCGCTCGGCTTCTGCGGCGTGCCGTGCTGGCTCAGGTAGCTTTTGGCGGCGCACACCACCATCGGCATCTGCCCCAGGCGGCGCGAGAACAGACTCGAGTCTTGCAGCGCGCCGGTGCGGATCACCAGATCCAGACCGTCGGTGATCAGATCCGGCGCCGGTATACCGGTCACCAGGTTGACCGTCAGACCCGGGTACTCTTTCATCATCTCGGCGGTCATGTTCGCCAGCACGTTTTGCGCCATGGTGGACGAGCTGCCGATGCGCAGCGTGCCGGCGGGCGTATTGTTAAACGCGTACAGCTGCTCATGCACTTCGCTGACTTCCTGCAGCATGCGTCGGCAGCCCTGATAGTAAATCTTGCCGGCCTCGGTCAGGCCGATGCTGCGCGTGCTGCGGTTCAACAGCTTGACCTGCAGCTCATTTTCCAGTTTCGAGACGGTTTGGCTGATCGATGAAACGCTCATGTCGAGTTGGCGCGCGGCCGCGGTAAACGACCCGAACTCAACCACTTTGGCGAATACCGACATGCGTTTTAATCTTTCCATTATTCACTCTGGCTTAAAAGTGATTTAGATCACAGATTGTTGATGCCTTGATAGTAAGCAGGCTAATATAACGTGGTCGGGTGAATAGACCTCACCAACGTGCGAGAGCGAGCGGCGACGTCATCCTGCCGCTCCTCCGGCACCCTCGCAATCCCTGTCGTGGATGTCTGCCCCAAAGTTTAACCTTTTTTCGGGTTCGTGACCTGGACAAGCTGCCTGGTCAAGATTTGTGGCGCGCGCACGCTAAAATGTAAAGAGAATGTGAATGGCGAGACCTGTCTTTCCCCGGCGCAGTGAACAATAAGGAAAAAGTGATGAGTTTGCTTCCGGTTATGGTCATCTTCGGACTGTCGTTTCCGCCGGTGTTTTTCGAGCTGCTGGTGTCGCTGGCGCTGTTTTTTCTCTTGCGCCGCCTGCTGCAGCCGACGGGGATTTACGATTTTGTCTGGCATCCGGCGCTGTTTAATACCGCGCTGTATTGCTGCTTGTTTTATCTGATTTCGTGTCTTTTTGTTTGAGGTCGCTGTGAAAAATTTTTCGATAAAAATAACCCGAATCGCGATCACTTTGATTCTTGTGCTGCTGGGCATTGCCGCGGTATTCAAGGCCTGGGTGTTCTACACCGAGTCGCCGTGGACGCGTGACGCCAAGTTTACCGCCGACGTGGTGGCGATCGCGCCGGACGTCAGCGGCCTGCTGACCGACGTGCCGGTGGTGGACAACCAACTGGTCAAGAAAGGCCAGGTGCTGTTCGTGGTCGATCGGCCGCGTTATGAGCAGGCCTTGGCGGAAGCCGGCGCCGACGTCGCCTACTATCAGACGCTGGCGGCGGAAAAACGGCGTGAGGCCGGCCGCCGCGTGAAGTTGGGCGTGCAGGCGATGTCGCAGGAAGAGATTGACCAGTCGAACAACTCGCTGCAGACCGTGCAGCACCAGCTGGCGAAGGCCATTGCGGCTCGCGAGCTGGCGCAGTTGGATCTGGAGCGCACCACGGTGCGCGCCCCGGCCGATGGCTGGATCACCAACCTCAACGTACACGCCGGTGAATACATCACCCGCGGGTCGGTCGCGGTGGCGCTGGTGAAGAAAGATTCCTTCTACATCCTGGCGTACCTGGAAGAGACCAAGCTGAACGGCCTGAATAAGGGCGATCGCGCGGAGATTACCCCGCTCGGCAGCAACCGCATCATGCACGGCACCGTCGATAGCGTGGCGGCGGCGGTGAACAACAGCAGCAGCACGGTGAACAACAAAGGGTTGGCCTCGATCGACAGCAACCTGGAGTGGGTGCGCCTGGCGCAGCGCGTGCCGGTGAAGATCCTGCTGGACGCCAAGGACCAACAGCATCCGTACCCGGCCGGCACCACCGCCACCGTGGTGATCGTCGGCAAGAACGATCGCAATGCCGACAGCGGCTCGCCTTTTGTGCGCCTGATGCACCGGCTGCGTGAGTTCGGCTAATGAGCAGCCCAACCTTTATCCGGCTGAGATTTGCCTTCAAACTCAGCTTCGCGATTGTGTTTGCGCTGTTCGTCGGCTTCCATCTTAATCTGGAAACCCCGCGCTGGTCGGCGATGACCGCCGCCATCGTCGCCGCCGGCCCGGCCTTTGCCGCCGGCGGTGAACCCTTCTCCGGCGCCATTCGCCATCGCGGCTGGCTGCGCATCATCGGCACCTTTATCGGCTGCTTCGTCGGCCTGCTCATCATCATCACCACCGCCCGCGCGCCGGTAGTGATGCTGATGCTGTGCTGCATGTGGGCCGGTTTCTGCACCTGGCTCTCTTCGCTTATCAAGGTGGAGAACTCCTACGCCTGGGGGCTGGCCGGCTATACCGCGCTGATCATCATCGTGACGGTCGCCACCAGCGAGGCCCACCTGCTGGAAGCGCCGCAGTTCGCCATTGAGCGTTGCAGCGAGATCGTGCTGGGGATCGTCAGCGCCGTGTTGGCCGATCTGCTGTTTTCGCCGCGTTCGATCAAGCAGGACATCGATCGGGCGGTGGATAAGCTGCTGGTGGATCAATACCGCCTGATGCAGATGTGCATCAGCCATGCCGATAAAGAGGACATCGACCGCGCCTGGAGCAATCTGGTGAAGAGCACCACGGCGCTGGACGGCATGCGCAACAACCTGATGATGGAATCCTCGCGCTGGCAGAAGGTCAACCGACGGGTGAAAGCGCTGCATACCCTGTCGCTGACGCTGATCACCCAGGCCTGTGAAACCTATCTGATCTTGTTGAATCACCCGCAGGCGCTGAAAGAGAGTTTGCGGGAACAGCTGATGGTTCCGGCGGAGACCCCGCAGGAGATCCACAAGCGCATGAAGCTGTTGCGTCAGGTGCTGACCACGCATCGCTCCGAGGAAACGCTGCCGACCATCACCGGCTGGGTCGGCGCGGCGACGCGCTACCTGCTGCTGTCGAAAGGCGTGCACACCAACTGCAGCATCAGCGCGGTGGAAGAGGGCGTCTTGAGCAACGAAACCGTGGTCAAGCCGACCTCGGCGGAAGGGCATCACGCGATGATCAACGGTCTGCGCACCTTTGTGGCGACGGCCTTCGGCTGCCTGCTGTGGCTGTGGACCGGCTGGACGTCCGGCAGCGGTTTTATGGTGATCATTGCGGTGATCACCTCGCTGGCGATGCGCACCCCGGCGCCGCGCATGGTGGCGATGGATTTCGTGCTGGGCATGCTGGCGGCAATCCCGGTCGGTTCTCTGTTCTTCATGGTGATCCTGCCGGCGACCCAGCAGAGCATTTTGCTGCTGTGTCTCAGCCTTGGCCTGCTGGCGTTTTTCATCGGCATCGAGGTGCAGAAGCGGCGGCTCGGTTCGCTGGGGCTGTTGGCGGGGACCATCAACATTCTGGTGCTGAGCAACCCGATGGAGTTCAACGTGACCCAGTTTCTTGACGGGGCGCTGGGCCAGTTCCTCGGCAGCTGCGTCGGGCTGATGGTGCTGCTGCTGATCCGCGATAATTCGCGCGAACGCACCGGCCGCACGTTGCTCAACCAGTTCGTCAGCAGCGCGGTGTCGGCGCTGACCACCAAGGCGGCGCGCCGTCGGCAAAACCACCTGCCCGCGCTGTATCAGCAGCTTAATCAGCTGCTGATGATGTTCCCGAACGACATCGCCAAGTATCGTCTGGCGCTGAACCTGATCATCGCCCACCAGCGCATGCAGCGAGCGGAAATTCCGGCCAGCGAAGAGCTGTCGGCCTTCCACCGCCAGATCCGCAGCACCGCCGATCGGGTGGTCTCCGCCAAGAACGACGTCAAGCGCGCCTACTACTACGATCGCTTGCTGGGCGAAATGAACGAGTACCAACAGAAGCTGGTCGACAATCAGGCGCCGCTCAGCGTCACCGGGCCGGTGAAACGCCTGGCCGACATGCTGCACCGCTATCGCCACGCCTTGATCGATTGATGCGTTCCCTCCTGTTGCGCCGCGCTGTGCGGCGCCTTCCCTGACTATACTGTAAGCAGTCGTTGTTCGGCGGGCCGTCTCAGAGCAGGCGGCTCGTTTTCAGAGAGACTCCGAGTGCCAGAACGGCTGGAAAGTGGCATCATTGACATGAATGGATGAAACCCTCACCGCCGCGAAAACGCAACGTGTCGGTCATCTTAGTTTCATCCAGGTCGACTATATACCTAACTAGCCTGGGGGAGCTGCGGCGCCTCCGGCGGCATAATTTCAGGGAATGTCATGAACAAGCGGATTCTGTTGGCGATTGTCATCGCCGTGGTCATCGCCGTCTTCAGCGCGTTGCGCGGCAACGAGCACCGTGCGATCGGCGGCAATGCGACGGTGGTGCAAGCGCCGGCAGGGCAGCAACAGAGCATCGATCGGCTCACGCAGCAGCAAACGGTGGTGAGTTACCTGCAGCAGCATCAGCGGCTGCCGGATTATTACATCACCAAGAAGCAGGCGCGCGAGCAGGGCTGGGACCCGCGTTCAGGCAACCTCTGTTCGGTATTGCCGGGCAAGGCGATTGGCGGCGATCGATTTTCTAACCGTGAAGGGCAACTGCCGAGCGCCGGCGGCCGGGTCTGGCGTGAAGCGGACATCAATTACCAGTGTGGCCGGCGCGGCGCCGATCGCCTGCTGTATTCGAGCGACGGTCTGATCTTCGTCTCGCGTGACCATTACAAAAACTTCATTCGTGTGGAGTGAGTTTGATGGCAAAAGTAGAGTTTGATTTTGAGCAGATCCAGGATGTGCCGGCCTTCTACCGCGATTTCGCGCATAAGTTTGCGCTGGACGAGGGGTTTGGCGCCAACCTCGACGCGCTGTGGGACGTGGTGACCGGCGATATCGGTCTGCCGGTGGAAATCGAGTTCACCCACCTCAATGCCCGCAGTAAACGTCGTTTTGGCGCGATCATTCTGCTGTTTGAAGAAGCGGAAGAAGAGCTGGAAGGCAGCCTGCGTTTCAATATCCGCGAAAGCAGCGGCGAACCGGCGCATCACCGGGGATGAAACGGGTTCATCCCGGGATGGCGGCGGCGCTTAGTCAGCCGCTTCGGCCAGCTCGCGCAGGTATTGGAAGATCTGGCGGTAAGCCTTAGGCGGCTTGTTGGCGGCCTTCTCTTTCTGCGCATTGCGCACCAGTGAACGCAGCTGTTGACGATCGGCGGCCGGATACAGATCCAGAATCGACGGAATGACGTCATCGCCTTCTTCCACCAGGCGGTCGCGCAGCGCTTCCAGCTTATGGAACAGCGAAACCTGTTGGTTGTGGCGGTTTTTCAGCTTGTCGAGCGCGGTCTGGATCGGCTCGATATCGCGGGCGCGCAGCATCTTGCCGATCAGCTGCAGCTGACGGCGACGGCCTTCTTTCTTGATCTTCTGCGCCAGCTCGATGGCGGCGCGCAAATCTTCGTCCAACGGAATGCGATCCAGCGCGTTTTTGCCCAGATCGACCATTTCGGCCCCCAGGTCTTTCAGCGCTTCGGCATCACGTTTAATTTCACTTTTACTGACCCAGATAATCTCGTCATCGTCCTCGTTTTCATTCTCCGGGACATCGTCGAGCCAGTCTTCAGGCTGTTTGTTCATGGTAGGCTCCGTTAAAAAGAGGCTAATCCTAACAGGTTGCCGGCTTTATGCGAAATTCAACGCGGTTCCTGTTAGACTCAACGGCAGAGATCTCAGGATTTTTGCGCGCCGCCCCGCGTGCACAACTACGCCGCTCCGGCACTTTTCTCAACGATTTTCTGATTAATTATGGCAGATTGATGAAAGTAGTCACTCAAGTTGCAGAACAGCGCAAGGCGCTGGAACAGGCCGTTTCTCAGGCTCTGGAGCTGGCACGCGCCGGTTCCGACGCGGCGGAAGTCGCGGTCACCAAATCGACCGGTATCAGCGTCAGCACCCGCTTCGGCGAGGTGGAAAACGTCGAGTTCAATAGCGATGGCGCGCTGGGCATCACCGTGTATCACCGTCAGCGTAAAGGCAGCGCCTCTTCCACCGATCTCAGCCCGGATGCCATCGCCCGCACCGTACAGGCGGCGCTGGACATCGCGCGTTACACCTCTGAAGATCCCTGCGCCGGCCCGGCGGAGAAAGATTTGTTGGCGTTTGAGGCGCCGGATCTCGATCTGTTCCACCCGACCGAGCTGGACGCCGAGCGCGGCATCGAGCTGGCGGCGCGCGCCGAGCAGGCTTCGCTGGCGGCGGACAAACGCATTACCAACACCGAAGGCGGCAGCTTCAACAGCCACTACGGCATCAAGGTGTTCGGCAACAGCCACGGCATGCTGCAAAGCTACTGTTCCAGCCGTCATTCGCTGTCTAGCTGCGTCATTGCGGAGCAGGACGGCGACATGGAGCGGGATTACGCTTACACCATCGGCCGTGCGATGGGCGATCTGCACAGCCCCGAGTGGGTGGGGCAGGAGTGCGCCCGCCGCACGCTGGCGCGTCTCGCGCCGCGTAAACTGTCGACCATGAAGGCGCCGGTGCTGTTCGCCTCCGAAGTGGCCACCGGGCTGTTCGGCCATCTGGTGGGGGCCATCAGCGGCAGCAGCGTCTACCGCAAATCCACTTTCCTGCTGGACGCGCTCGGCAAGCAGATCCTGCCGTCGTGGCTGACCGTCGAGGAACACCCGCATCTGCTGAAAGGGCTGGCGTCAACGCCGTTCGACAGCGAGGGCGTGCGCACCCAACGGCGCGATATCGTCAAGGATGGCGTGCTGCAAACCTGGCTGATGACCAGCTACTCGGCGCGCAAGCTGGGCCTGCACAGCACCGGCCATGCCGGCGGCATCCATAACTGGCGCATTGCCGGGCAGGGCGCAGACTTCGCCGGCATGCTGAAACAGCTTGGCACCGGCCTGGTGGTCACCGAATTGATGGGCCAGGGCGTCAGCGGCGTCACCGGCGATTATTCTCGCGGCGCCGCCGGTTTTTGGGTGGAAAATGGCGAGATCCAGTACCCGGTCAGCGAGATCACCATCGCCGGCAACCTGAAAGACATGCTGCGCAACATCGTCAGCGTCGGCAGCGATATCGAAACCCGCAGCAATATCCAGTGCGGTTCGGTGCTGCTGCCGGAAATGAAGATCGCCGGCCAGTGATCCTCTGTGCGGTCGGCGTCCGCCGGCCGCGCGTTATCCCGTCTCAACCTTGCTTACAAATCTCCGGTTTCGATTTTGCCCGGCCTTGCCTATGGTAGCGGTGGGTTAACTAAAACAATAACTGGAAGGTGAGCAAACATGCAGAATACCCTGAAAGCGCTGGCGGCGTTGACGCTGCTGGCGGCCAGTTCGCTGGCGGCCGCCGCCGATCTGGGCGACGATATGGACACCCTGGCGGAAAACTACAAAACGGTGCTGAATACCGACTCCGCCGCCACCCTCAAACAGAGCCTGCAGAACATGCGCGCCGCCGCGCAGGATGCCAAGCAGGGCACTCCGCCGAAACTGGAGAGCAAAGCCGCCGACAGCCCGGAGATGAAAGATTTCCGCAGCGGGTTGGATACCCTGATCGGCCAGATCGATCAGGCGCTGGCGCTGGCCAATCAGGGCAAAGTCGCCGAAGCCAAGCAGCTGGCGCAGGGCTTCAAGCAGACCCGCGACGCCAACCACAAGAAATTCCGCTAACCCGTCAACCGTCGCGCCCGTCTTCCGTCAGATAGGAGGAGGGCGCCTGCCCCAGCACGCGGCGAAACATGGTTGAAAACGCCGCGCTGCTGTCATATCCCATCTCCATGGCCACCTGCGTCACGCTGCGCCCTTCGGCCAGCAGCGCCAACGCCAGCACCACGCAGGCGCGCTGACGCCATTGCGAAAAAGGCAGGCCGGTCTGCGCGCGAAAGAAGCGGCTGAAGGTGCGAATGCTCATGTACAGACGAGGGGCCCATTGCTGCGCGGAGTCGTGGGCGTCGGGGTGCTGCAAAAAGGCGCGGCACAGCTCGCCCAGCCGAGGATCGGCGGGCAGCGGGATGTGCAACGGCAAGGGTTGCAGCCGGGCCAGCTCGTGCAGCAGCAGCGTCGCCAGCGCCCCGTCGCGTCCCTCCCGCTCATACTCCAGCGGCATGTCCACCGCCGCCATCAACAGTTGGCGCATCAGCGGGGTGACGCTAACCACCTGGCAAACCTGAGGCTGTTCGGCGGGCAACGCGCCCGGTTCGAGGTACAGACTGCGGGTAGTGACGCCGACCATTCTCACCGCGTGCGGCATCTGTGGCGGCAGCCACACCGCGTGCTGCGGCGGGACGATCCAATTGCCTTGCTGCGTGAAAACGTGCATGACGCCGGTGGCGCCGTACAGCAACTGCGCGCGCCGGTGGCTGTGCATCGGCAGCAAATGCCCCGGCGGATAATCGGTGCCGATGGCGATTACCGCGCGCGCTACGTGGTCGATGTCATCAATGCGGACGTTGCGCATGTGTCCCCTTTGGCGGCAGGTTGGCCGAAACGCAATGATAGTTGGCCTTTCATATAAAGCAAGCCAGCGGCGGTCGCCCTACTATCGGGGCAGAAAAATAACGCTTGTCCGGGGCGCCGTTATTTTATCGGCCATAAAGCCCGCGCAAGTTTTCACACCGGGGTGAGAAGAAGGTTTTCGTTCTCGCAATACAAGAAGTTAATAAGGAATAAATCGTCATTTTATTCCAACACCTGAAGCAATAGTTCTTAGCGCAGTTCAATGACTATAAGGTGATATTTCATGTATAAGTTCGGTGTGATTGGCGGCGGAGCCGCCGGCATCTCTTTTGCGTATAACTTTATAAAAAATAAGTCGGTTAATCATTGCAAAAGGCCGCTTTCCCTGACGGTGTTCGACAAGCAGGGCTTCAAGGGCGGTATGGCATACAGCAGCGATTTTGACAGCCATATATTAAATATGACGCCAGAAAATATGTCGGCGGATATTTTCGACGACGCGCACTTCGTTGATTGGATCGCCATGCATTTCCCGCAGTTTTGCCAGGATCGTTATCCGCCGCGTTGGCTGTATCGGGAATATCTCGATTTTATTCGCGACATGACGATGTATATGGCGGCGGACAGCAACGTGGCGCTGAATTTCGTGACCGCCGAAGTGAATGCCATTGCGCCGCACGAGGCAGGCTATCGGCTGACCACCGCCTGCGGCGCCGCCGAACAGATGAACGCGCTGGTGTTGTGTTCGGGGCATAACCCGCCGGAATGTCTCTATCCGGTGGACGGGGTGATCGCTTATCAGGCCCACCGGGATCTGCCGCCGATCAACCCTTACTCAACCATCGGCGTGATCGGCTGCAGCCTGACGGCGATCGACGCCATCGTTGAACTGATGGAGCGCCTGGGGGCCACCGATATCTGCGCCCTGTCGCGTTCGGGCCTGTTCCCCAGCGTGCAACCGGCGTTGATGCGTCCGCCGCCGGAGGCGTTTGTTGAGGGGCTGCGGCGCTTTGTCGCCGGTAACGATTTTATTGATGCGCATCAGCTGGTGCATGCGGTCAACGCCGCGCTGGCGCGTCACTATCCGGGGCCGGAACGATTGACGGTGCTCTCGGCGCTGGGGGAAAGGCGCGATTGCTACCGCGATCTGGCGGACAGCCTCGACCGGGCGCGCTTTGCCCGGGAGCACATCTGCAGCTACCTGGCGGCGATCCATCCGACGGTGTGCGCCGCCTGGGTCAAAATGGATGCCAACAACCGGCAGATCTTCATGCGCTTTTACAACTCCTCCTGGATGCGCAATCGGCACGCCATGCCGATCAAGAACGCCTACAAGATCGTGGCGGCGTTGGAGAGCCAACGCCTGCGCGCCTGCGGTGGCCTGGCGGATATCAGCAAGGGGGCGGACGGATTTATCCTTCGTTGCCATGAGACGCGGGTGCATGCGCAGTATCTGTTCAACTGCACCACGCCTTCTTATCAACTGCCGCCCAACCGCCTGAGCCATCAACTGCTGCAAGACGGGGTGGTGCAGGAGAACCTGTTCGGCGGCGTGAAGTGCAACCCGCACACGCTGAAAATCGCCGATCGCCGCGGCCGCGAGCAGCATCTCTACTCGCTCGGCGCGCCCGCCAAGGGCGACCTTTTTTACACCTCGGCGATGGAATCCATCACGCGAGATATCAGCAAAATCGTGTTTAACAACCCTATTTTCAACGCAAAGAAGGCTGAAGCATGAAAAACGTAGCGCTCTTTGTCGGCAACGACATTTTCTCCTGGCTGGTATGTCAGGATCTGATCGCCGCCCTGAAAGGCGAGTGTGCTTTTACGGTGTATTTCCCCCTGGCGAAAAGCGGCGGCCGCGCCCAGGAGCCGGCGGTTCGCCGCCTGGGGCTGTATGAGCGCGAGGTGCTGAACGATTTCGTGTTCCCGTTCGTTGGCCGCAACGCCGCCGCCTGTGAGGGCGCCTATCAGCCGCCGGCACTGTTCCTGGCCGCCGCCGGGGTCAAAGCGCATCGCGTTCTCGACATCAATGACGCCGCGTTTATCAGCAGCCTGGGTCATATGGACGGGGTGATTTCTTTGCGCTGTTATCAGAAATTTTCCGCCGACTATGTGCGCGCCTTCAGCCGGCGCGGCAAGCTGCTGTGGAACCTGCATCCGGGTGACTTGCCGCGCTATCGCGGGGTGATGACGTTGTTCCGCGCGATGATGAACGGTGACAAGGACTGTGCGGTGACGCTGCATGAAATGGACGAACATTGGGATGCCGGCCCGGTGCTCGCCCGCCTGCCCGCCGAGCTGCGCCACGACCTGTCGTTCCTGGAAAACATGATGTTGCTGGGCGTGCAGAGCGGCACCTTCCTGGCGCGCCAGCTGATGCGGGCGGAACGGAGCGAAGCGATAGCGGCGGAAAAGCAGGGCGATTCGCGCTATTGGGGCTTCCCGGATGCGCAGACGCTGGCGCAGGCGGAACAGGCGGGCATTGAGCTGGTGGATCACGACGCCGTGCGCGAGCAGTATCTGGGGCTGTTTGTCGGCGATCGTTTCCACCCGCTGGCGGGGCAGTTCTGCGCCGGGTTCGACGACTTCGTGCGGGCGCACGGCCATGATTGAAATGTTAATCGTTCTGGGTGCCGGTTTTCTGACCGGCATCACCACCATTCTGTTTGGCTTCGGCGGCGGCTTTGTGGTGGTACCTTTCGTTTACCATTTGATCTCCGCCTCAGGCGAGCAGCCCGGCCAGGCGATGCATATTGCGGTGGCGACCTCGACGGCGGTGATGATCCTCAACGCGGGGTACGCCACCCTGACCAACTGGCGCAGCGGCAACCTGCTGCGGGAAACCATCGTGCCGCTGATCTTTTTCATCGGCATCGGCGCGGCGCTGGGCGCGTTTGCCTCCTCGCTGCTGGCGGACGGCGTGATCCGCGTGCTGTTCGTGGCCTATATGGCGGTGACCATCGCCGACTGTCTGTTCCGCCGGGGGTTCCTGACCAAACCGGCGCGCGCTGAACTTTCCCCTGCCACGCTGTGGGGCGGCGGGCCGCTGATCGGCGGCATCGCCACACTGCTGGGGGTGGGCGGCAGCGTGATGACCGTGCCGCTGCTGCGCCGCCATGGCTATGACATGAAGTATTGCGTCAGCGCCGCCAACCCGCTGTCGATCCCGGTGGCGGTGATCGGGGCGCTGATGTATATCGTGTTGGGGTGGCGCGAGATGAGCGGGCCGCAGTATCTGGGCTACGTCAATCTGAACATTCTGGGGCTGCTGGTGGTGGCGGGGATTGCGGGGATCGTGTTTGCCAGGCGCTGTTTGCCGAAGGTGAGCGATGCGCTGCATGCCAAAATCTATGTGCTGCTGCTGATCGCCGTGCTGATCGCTATCTGCCTCTGAAACAGAAAGGGCGGCCGGATGCCGCCCTGAGAACCGCTTAACGGTGGTATTCGCCCGCCGCTTCCGGCTGGTACAGCAATTCCAGCACTTCAATCCGCGCTTCTTCACCGTTCGGCAATTGCCAGGAGATCTGCTTGCCGACGTGCATGCCGAGCAGCGCTGCGCCCAGCGGCGCCATCACCGACAGCTGATCGTGGCTGTCTTTCAGCGAGGCCGGGTAAACCAGCGTGCGCACGTGCTCTTCATCGGTGTGCAGATCGCGAAAACGCACGCGGCTGTTCATGGTCACCACGTTGGCCGGCATTTTCTCCGGCGGCAGGATTTCCGCGCGATCCAACTCGTCGTTCAGCGCGGCGGCGACGTCGGTGTTGGCAAAGGCCGGTTGTTCCAATAGCGCATCCAGGCGTTCCGCATCCAGCTCATTAATAGTAATGATGGGTTTGGTCATTCCACTCTCCAGTCAAATCAAAGGGCGCCAGTCTGTGCACCCATAAATTCGGAAAAACAACACAAAGCAACACCCCCGCGCCAGAGGAGCGGGGGTGTGGGTAATGTCGATTTGTCCCATTGATAGTAGGCGGTTGGGGCGAGAAAAGAAAGAGATCCCGATCACGAAGGCTTTTATCGTCAATCGAGGCAAAAAAAACCGTTAGCCGGGTTATGTAATTGTTATCTCATTTACTTTTTCGCCTTAGCGCCGTTTTGCGAAATGGATCTCCGCGCGTCATTCGATTTCCACTTCGAACTGGAAAAAACCGGTCTCCACAGAAAATCTTACCGGGGGTAGGGTAAAGACATCACAGAAAGCGGGTTATTCAGGTGATGCGCTTTACGGCTTACTGATTAATGTGGGATCTAGGGGTACTGAAAAGTGAATGATGGATCTGCTTCGATAAAAGAAATTGAACAATCCGATATCAGCGAAGCCGGTGAGATCACCGCTCGGGTGCTGGCGGATATTACCGCGATGCTGAATGCTGAGAATATTTATACCAATGCGGTGCAGCAACAGATGCTGGAGTCGCATATTCGCGCCATGGTGCTGCGCTCAATAACCGGTGAGCCGTTGCCGGAGGTGGATAAATCACTGTTCGACGAAATTTCCGCCGAGTCCATGCAAATGGCGGAGCGCGTGGTGGATCAGTTTGGCACATTGCCTATCGAAGAAGCCTATTTGCTTTCAGTGCACTTCGAAGTGGCGAAAGATAATAACGCATAGCGGTTAACGCATCGATTTCAATCAGGAGAATATACCATGGGTCAAATTACCGTAGTGATCGGCGATCGTTTGGGAAAAGGGCAAAAAGTCGGCCAGGGCGTTGAAAACGCAGGCGGAAAAGCGGTGGTTATCCCCGGCGTGGCGGCGGATATGAAGCTGGGCGACGTCATGAAAGCGGAAAACGCGCAGCTGGGCATCTCTTTTTGCGGCAGCGGCGGTGCCGGCGCGATTACCGCGCAAACCAAATACGGCTACAAAGCCAAATACGGCATGCGTTCGGTGGAAGAGGGCGTGACGGCAATTAACGAAGGCTGCAACGTGCTGGGGTTCGGCTTTATGGATAAAGAAGAGCTGGGCCAGAAACTGGTGGAAGCCTACGTCAAAAAACATGGCAACCCATAATGAAAGAGCAATATACCACATCGGTAAAGGTGGAGGGTAAAGGCGACAGCAAAGCGAAAGCTTTTGCTTCCGCCTTGGCTAATGTGCAGGGCGCGGTATTAAAGTCCACCAACAATATTCTGCTGCGCATCGAGCCGCAGGACGTCAGCGTGGTGAAAGCGGAAGAGAAAATAACAAAAGAGAAATTTCTTTTCTTCTTTTTGCCGCGTGAAAGAAAGAGCTATGCCGTTTCTCTGGAAATAACCGTGAACGTAACCATTATCAATACCGAGAAGGTTGTCTTCGTCACGAAATAAAAACGTTAGCATAAATGAAAGGGTATACTGATGTTTTTAATCATCTTATTTAAATCGATTATTATCGGTGGGCTGGTGGGGGTCGGCGTAGGGGCCGGCGCCGCACGCATGTTCCACGCGCCGACAACACAGGGCATGGGGGCGTTTCGCACCCTGGGCGAGCTGAACTCCTGCGAGGGCGATCCGGCTTCCCACTTCTCATTCGGTCTGGGCTTCTTCTTCAACGCCTGGGCGTCTTCCGTGGCGGCGGGCTCCTTCACGCAGGACGTCGATCACCGCATCATCCCGCACTGGGGCGCGGCGGCCCTGATGGTCAAGAACCGCAATCTGGCGCAAACGCTGCACGATCCGAAAAAAATGGCCATCGCCTGCGGCATCATCGGCATGCTGGTGGTGGCTTTCCTCAATACCACCGCTTCCGCCGTGCCTGCCGCGCTGCAGGTCACCGCGATCAAGGTGCTGGTGCCGGCGGCCAACCTGCTGGTGAACACCGTGATGCCGGTGATCTTCTGGCTGGCGGCGATCGACGCCGGGCGCCGTTCCGGCTTCTGGGGCACCATTTTCGGCGGCCTGGCGCAGCTGATCATGGGCAACGCCGTACCGGGCCTGGTGCTGGGCATTCTGATCGGCAAAGGCGTGGAAGAGAGCGGCTGGAACAAAATCACCAAGATCATGATGGCGGTGATCGTGCTGCTGTTCGTGCTGAGCGGCTTCTTCCGCGGCTTCGACATGAAAGTTCTCGAGTCCTTCAGCCTCGGCGTGCCGGGCTGGCTGGACGCCATTCACAACACCCTGAGCGGTAAATAAGGAGCGGGATGATGGAAGAGCAAACCCAAAAAGGCTTCTGGTACGCCGACTGGTCATTCCCGATTTTTGTTGGCCTGCTGTCCTCCGGCGTGTTCGCCGGGACGCACATGTACTACCTGTACGGCATCGGCGCCTTTAACGAAGTGGCCTTCGTCTCCATGCTGCGGGCGGGGATGGATACCGGCGTGTACGGCGCGGTGGCGGCGTTCGGCGCCAGCTTCCTGTTCGCGCGCATCATCGAAGGTTCACTGGTGGGCATCCTCGACATCGGCGGCGCGATCCAGACCGGCGTCGGGCTGGGCGTACCGGCGCTGCTTTTGGGGGCCGGCATCGTGTTCCCGGTCGCCAACTTCGCCGCTTCGCTGGCCACCGGCCTGATCATCGGCCTGGCGATCGGTTACGTGATCATTCTGGCGCGCAAATTCACCATCAATCAGAGCAACTCCACCTACGGGGCTGACGTGATGATGGGCGCGGGCAACTCCTCGGGCCGCTTCCTCGGGCCGTTGATCATCCTGTCGGCGATGACCGCCTCGATCCCGATCGGCATCGGTTCGCTGCTCGGCGCGCTGCTGTTCTATATCTGGGGCAAACCGATCACCGGCGGAGCGATCCTCGGCGCGATGATCCTGGGGGCGATCTTCCCGGTAGCCATTTCTTAAGAGGCCTGCGCCAGGCGCCGCCCGAAACTGCGGCGGCGCCCGGGCTAACAGGAGCAATGCGGTATGTATGACTTAGTAATCAGAGGCGCCAGACTGGCGGACGATACGCTGATCGATCTGGCGGTGAAAGACGGCAAAATAGCCTCGGTGGGGCGGTTGGCGGCGGATGTCAGTGCCGTTCGCCAGCTGGATCTGGCGGGCAACTGCCGCCTGAGCGCCGGTTGGATCGATGCGCACGTGCACTGCTATCCCGAATCGCCGATCTACCATGACGAGCCGGATCGGGTCGGCGTCGCCAGCGGCGTCACCAGCGTGGTCGATGCCGGCAGCGCCGGTGCCGACGATATCGACGCCTTTTATCAGCTGACGCGCAGCGCCAAAACCAACGTTTTCGCCTTCCTCAATATTTCGCGCATTGGCCTGCTGCGGCAGAACGAGCTGGCGGAGTTGACGGACATCGACAAGCGCGAGGCCGGCCAGGCCATCGCCAACCATCCCGGTTTCATCATCGGCATCAAGGCGCGCATGAGCAGCAGCGTGGTGGGCAAGAACGGCACCCGGCCGCTGGTGTTGGCCAAAGAGATCCAGCAGGAAAACCGTCGGCTGCCGCTGATGGTGCATATCGGCAACAACCCGCCGGATCTGGACGATATCGCCGATCTGCTGACCCGTGGCGACATTATCACCCACTGCTACAACGGCAAACCGAACCGCATTCTGACGCCGGCGGGCACACTGCGCGAGTCTATCCAGCGCGCGCTGCGGCGCGGCGTATTGCTCGACGTAGGGCACGGCACCGCCAGCTTCAGCTTCGAGGTGGCGCGCCAGGCGATCAAACTGGGCATTTTGCCGCACACCATCAGCTCCGATATTTACTGCCGCAACCGCATGAACGGGCCGGTGCACAGCCTGGCGACGGTGATGTCCAAATTCTTCAGCGTCGGCCTGACGCTGCCGCAGGTGATCGCCTGCGTGACGGAGAACGCCGCGTCGGCGCTGCAGCTGAGCGGCAAAGGGCGGCTGGAGCCGGGCTATGACGCCGATTTCACGCTGTTTGAGCTGCGCCGCGAACCGCAGGTGTTCGCTGACGCCGAAGGGCAAACCGCCGAGGGCGAACGGCTGCTGGTGCCGCTGGCCGCGGTGGTGGCCGGGGAAATCCTATTAACCGAACAAGGGGAGGCAAGCCATGTCTTCGATTTATGAAAAATACGGTTTGAAGCAGGTGATCAACACCTCCGGCCGTATGACCATTCTCGGCGTTTCCACGCCGCGCCAGGACGTGATCGACGCCGTTGATTACGGCCTGAACCACTATTTCGAAATCAAGGATCTGGTCAACAAGACCGGCGCCTACATCGCCGATCTGCTCAACGTGGAAGATGCGGTGATCGTCTCCTGCGCCTCGGCGGGCATCGCCCAGTCGGTGGCGGCGGTGATCGTTAAAGATAACGCCAATCTGCTGGTGAACCTGCATTCGGCGCCGATCGCCGTGCCGCGCGAGATCGTGCTGCCTCGCGGCCACAACGTCAACTTCGGCGCGCCGGTGGACACCATGGTGGCGCTGGGCGGCGGCAAGGTGGTGGAGGCGGGGTACGCCAACGAATGTTCGCCGGAGCAGATTGAAGCCTGCATCACGCCGCAGACTGCGGCGATCCTGTACGTCAAATCGCACCACTGCGTGCAGAAAAGCATTCTGTCCGTCGAACAGGCGGCGGTGGTGGCGCGCAAGCATAACCTGCCGCTGATCGTCGACGCCGCGGCGGAAGAAGATCTGATGTGTTATTACCAGATGGGGGCCGATCTGGTGATTTACAGCGGCGCCAAAGCCATCGAGGGGCCGACCAGCGGTCTCGTGATCGGCAAGAAACAGTACGTCGAGTGGGTGAAGTTGCAATCCGGCGGCATCGGCCGGGCGATGAAGGTCGGCAAAGAGGGCATCCTCGGCCTGACCCAGGCGATTGAAAGCTATCTGACGCTTGAGAAAACCACCGGGCAACAGATGGTGGAGCGGATGACGCCGTTCCTCGACAGCCTCAACACCCTGACCGGCGTCAGCGCCAAGACCGTCTGGGACAGCGCCGGCCGCGATATCGCTCGCGCCGAGATCGCCTTTGATGAGGCGGTGCTGGGGCGGTCGACCTATGACATCGTCCAGGCGTTGAAAACCGGCGATATCGCCATCTACTTCCGCGGCTACAAGGCCAACGAAGGCAAGATTGAGGTCGACGTGCGCAGCGTCGACGAGCGGCAACTGATGACCGTCTTTACCTGTATCAAAAATCTGTTTACGGAGAAACAAGCATGAAGCTGCAGCCTAACTACTATCGCGACCGCGTCTGCCTGAACGTGCTGGCCGGCTCCAAAGCCAACGCGCAGGACATCTACGCTGCGGCGGAAGGCCATGTGCTGGTGGGCGTGCTCTCCAAGAACTACCCGGACGTCGACAGCGCGGTGACCGACATGCTGCGCTATGCGCGCCTGATCGAAAACGCGCTCTCGGTCGGCCTGGGCGCCGGCGATCCTAAGCAGTCGGCGATGGTCAGCCTGATCGCTCAGCAGGTGCAGCCGCAGCACGTTAACCAGGTGTTCACCGGCGTCGGCGCCAGCCGCGCGCTGCTGGGCCAGAACGACAGCGTGGTCAACGGCTTGGTGTCACCGACCGGCCGCGTCGGTTGGGTGAAGATCTCTACCGGCCCATTAAGCGCCGCGGCGCCGGACGGCATCGTGCCGGTGGAAACCGCCATCGCCCTGCTGAAAGACATGGGCGGCAGCTCCATCAAGTATTTCCCGATGGGCGGCCTGAAGTGCAAGGACGAGTACCAGTACGTAGCCAAGGCCTGCGCCGAGCATGACTTCATGCTGGAGCCGACCGGCGGTATCGATCTGGAGAACTTTGAGCCGATCGTCGAGATCGCGCTGGCGGCCGGCGTGAAACGCGTGATCCCGCATATCTACAGCTCGATCATCGACGCCGCCAGCGGCGATACGCGTCCGCAGGACGTGAAAGCCCTGCTGGCGATGACCAAAAAGCTGGTGGGTTGAACGCGTAATGGGATGAGGTAAACGCTGGGAGGCGAAGGTTTTCCCGTGGCGCGGCATGCCGCGCCGTTACCTATATTGAGGACTACTATGCGAAACTGGCAGGCTCCAACCCGACGCGCCGCGTTGTTCCTGGCGCTGCTGGCCGTGACCGGCCCGGCGCTGCATGCTGAGGATGCAATGAACTCCACGTCATCTCATTTTGCCTATATCGGCACCTACAATCCCAACGGCGAAGGCGTTTACCGAGTGCGGGTCGATCCGGCCAGCGGCGCGTTGAGCCAGGTTACGCTGGTCAGCAACGTGCCGAATCCGGCGCAGCTGACGTTGAGCACTGACGGCAAGACGCTGTATGTCGCCAGCGAAGTGGCCGATTTCAACGGCGGCAAGCACGGCGGCATCACCGCCTACCGGGTCAATCCGGCCGATGGCGCACTGACGCAGCTCAACCAGGTGGATTCGCAGGGGGCAGGGCCGGTGTATCTCACCTCGACGCCGGACGGGAGGCATCTGCTGGTAGCGAACTACGTCAGCGGCAGCGTGGCGGTCTTCCCGATTGAAGCGGACGGCAGCCTGGGCGCCGCCAGCTCGGTGCAGCAGCAACAGGGCCCGGCGGGCGCGGCCAAACCGGCGGCAGCGGTGAACGGCAGCTTCGCCATCAGCGATCACAACGGCCCGCATGCCCATATGATCGCCAGCGATCCGAGCGGCAAGTTCGTGTTCTCCACCGATCTGGGGTTGGATCGCATCTACCAATGGCGCTTTGACGCCGCGAGCGGCCGGCTGACGCCGAACGATCCGCCGTGGATCGCCGCCTCTTCCGCCGGCGCGGGGCCGCGTCACTTTGTGTTCCATCCGGACGGCGAAACCGTGCTGCTGGTGAACGAAGAGGCCTCGACGTTGACCAGCTACCGTTTTGATCGCCAAAAAGGTACTCTGAAACAACTGCATGCGGTTTCCGCGCTGCCCGCCGACTATCAGGGCACCAGCTTCGCTTCGGGGCTGGCGCTCAGCAAGAACGGCGACACGCTGTACGTCGCCAACCGGCTGCATAACAGCATTGCCCAGTTCAGCGTGGGCGCCGGCGGTGAGTTGAAACCGGTGGCGGAAACCTGGACCCGCGGCGATTATCCGCGTTCGCTGGCGCTGAGCCCGGATGGCCGCTATCTGTATGCGTTGAACCAGCGCAGCGATAACGTCACCCGCTTCAGCGTCAACCCGACGGACGGCAAACTCAGCTTTGTGGGCGGCTATCTGCCGATCGGCAGCCCCTCGCAAATGGCGTTCCTGCCGCCGCCGAAGTAACCTGTGGCCCGCCCGGTTCACCGGGCGGGCCGCCTGATTGACGGACACAGAATGGTGCGATTTCCTTACCCGCGTTTGGCTTACTTGTTCGATGCTTTGCAAACCGAGACTTTGCCGCAGGATGAGCTGGCGAAGCGTTTCGCCGTGTCCACCCGCACGGTGCGGGCGGATATCACCGCGCTGAACGAGATCCTGGACAAATATGGCGCGCGCTTCGTGCATAGCCGCGGGGCCGGCTATCGTTTGCAGGTCGATAATGCCGCGCTGTTCAGCGCCCTGCAGCATCAGGAGCGCCGCAAACACGCCACCCCGCGCAGCGCGCAGGAGCGAGTGCATTATCTGCTGGTGCGTTTTTTGACCTCAGCCTTCTCCCTTAAACTGGAAGATTTGGCTGACGAGTGGTTCGTCAGCCGCGGCACGCTGCAAAACGACATGGCTGAGGTGAGAGAGCGTCTGGCGCACTATCAATTGACGATCGAAACCAAGCCGCGCTACGGCATGAAGCTGTTCGGTGCGGAGATGGCGATCCGCGCCTGCCTGACCGACCTGCTGTTCCAGCTGCAGTTGGCCGACGCCGAGAACCCGCTGCTCAACAACGAGATCCTGCTGCAGCCGCAGGTGGCGGCGTTCGCCGGATTGCTGCACCCGCTGCTGTCGCAATATGCCATTCGTCTGACCGACGAGGGCGAGCAGTACCTGATTTTCTACTGTGCGGTGGCGCTGCGGCGCATCAACGATGGCTATCCGCTGTCGGACTTCGAGGTGGAGGACGGCGACGAGGCGGTGCGCCAGGTGTCGACCCGCCTGGCGGCGGAGCTGCGTGCGGCCTCCGGCAAAGAGATCTCGATGGCCGAAGAGGCCTATCTGCGGGTCAACATCGCCGCGCGCCGCGTGCAGGACGTGCAGCCGACCGAAATCAACGCCGACGATGAAGAAGCGCTGGTGGACTACATTCTTTCCTACATCAACGCACACTATAACTACAACCTGCAGGGCGACGAGCAGCTGCGGGCCGATCTGCTTACCCATATCAAGACCATGATTACGCGGGTGAAATACCAGATCAACATCCCCAATCCGCTGTTGGCCAACATCAAGCAGCACTATCCGATGGCTTACGACGTGACGCTGGCGGCGGTCTCCAGCTGGGGCAAGTACACGCCTTATACGCTGAGCGAGAACGAAATCGGTTATCTGGTGTTGCACATCGGCGTGGGGCTGGAGCGACATTACAACATCGGTTATGAACGCCACCCGCAGGTGATGCTGGTGTGCGACACCGGCAACTCGACGGTGCGCATGATCCAGGCGCAGATTGCGCGCAAGTACCCGCAGCTGGTGATGACGCGCATCGTCTCGCTGCGCGATTATGAGATGCTCGCGCACATCGACGAAGACTTCGTGATTTCCAACGCCCGCATCGGCGAAAAGAACAAGCCGGTGGTGGTGATGTCGCCGTTCCCGACCGATTATCAGCTGGAGCAACTGGGCAAACTGGTGCTGGTGGATCGCACCCGACCGTACATGCTGGAGAAGTTCTTCGACGCCGAGCATTTCATGGTGCTCAACGAGCCGCTGACGCAGGCGGAACTGTTCAGCCGGGTGTGCGGCCAGCTGGAGCGGGAAGGGTACGTCGGCGCGGACTTTTATCCGTCGGTGGTCGAACGCGAGGCGATCGTCTCCACGCTGCTGGGCGAAGGCATCGCGCTGCCGCACTCGCTGGGGCTGCTGGCGAAAAAGACCGTGGTGGTGACGCTACTGGCGCCGCAGGGCGTCGCCTGGGGCGAGGGCGAGGTCGCGCACGTGATTTTCCTGCTGGCGATCAGCAAGAGCGACTATGAAGAGGCGATGGCGATCTATGAGCTGTTCGTCACCTTCGTGCGTGAACGCTCAATGAGCCGCCTGCTGGGCAGCGACAGCTTCGACAGTTTTAAGGCGGTGGCGCTGGACTGCCTGAGCCGGAGTTGAGGGGAATTAATCCGCTTCCGGCAGGAACAGGGCTGGGGGCAGATTGAAGCGTTTGGCCAGCGCCATAATGTGCGGAATGGTCAGCGATCTTTTGCCGTTCAGGATTTGGTTGACCAACGACTTTTTGCCGATCTCATGTTCAAAATCACTTTGGCTGAGTTGGTGCTGTTCCATCAATACGCGAAGCGCGGCCACCCCCTGCGGGAGTTGGGCGATACGCTGGTTGAATGCGGTAAATTCGGCGCTGTTGTCTTCATATTCGGCGATTTTTTTTGCCAACATGTCAATCAGCGGATGGCGTTCATCGTTTTCCAGCAGATATTCCACCAATTCGAGCGCTTCTCGGTAGTCTTGCTGAGCGTGGCTGCCCTGCAATAAGGGTACGGCGCGCAGTAGCGCATCGGCCGCCTTAATGGCATCTGTAATCATGACGAACTCCTTCGATAGTGCTGCATCAGCTTGTCGTATTCGGCGTGGCTAACGATATGCTTTATGAAGACTTTCTGTGTCTCGAAGCTGGCAAAGAACAAGATCCGCAGGTGGTTGCCGCCGACGTCAATGACCCACCATTTCTCTTTGTACTTCATACGATCGAGCGAAGGAAAAAGCGCTTTTAACTCGTCCGGCGTGCGGAACTCACCCCGTCGCAACGCTTTATAAATGGCCTCGAGAGCAGTGGCTTCATTGGGATATTGCTTCGTTGCGTTATTGAACGGTTCCCTGGAAATGATATGCATCGTTCCTTCGATTCCTACCCGGTGAACATTATAGCGACTGCCGGTGAAGTTCACAAATTGTAAACTTTCTGTTGTCCCGCAAGCAAAGCGTGGGGAAACATCCGCCTGTTGTCTGTTTTTGCGTTACACACTATTGCGATTACCGTGGTGGGGGTAAATCCATAACGTGAATTTACAGGCGGTTACGGCTGCTTCTGGAAGCGGATTCGCAAAATGAGAAACGGGAGGGCTACACTATGGGAAGGGCGGAGGCAACACATGCGCCGAGGCGACGCATGGGAAGAGTCTCAGCGACTAATCTTCATCAAACCCGGAGTTGAACAGCTCGACCACCGCCGCCAGCGCGTTGACTTCATCGGGGCCGGTCGCTTCGACTTCGATGTGCCGACCCTGGGCGGAGTCCAGCATCAGCAGCGCGATGACGCTGCTGGCTTCGGCTTCGGTGCCGCTTTCGTTGCGCAGCATCACTTCGGCGTCGAAGCTTTGCACCAGTTCGAACAGTTTCATCGCCGGGCGCGCGTGCATGCCCAGCTTGTTTTTGATTTCAACCGTCTGTTTGACCGTCATTGTTTGCGCTTTTCCAGCGTGCGGTGGCGCGATTGCACGTTCTTGCCGCGCGAGCGGAAGTAATCGGCCAGCTGTTCCGCCACGTACACCGAACGGTGTTTGCCGCCGGTACAGCCGATGGCGACCGTCAGGTAGCTGCGGTTGTTGGTTTCCAGCATCGGCAGCCACTGTTCCAGATAGCTGCGGGTCTGGTAAATAAAGTTATGCACTTCGGTATGGCGATCGAGGAACGACGCTACCGGCTTGTCCAGACCGGTCATCGGCCGCAGCTTCGGATCCCAGTGCGGGTTAGGCAGGAAGCGCACGTCGAACACGTAGTCGGCGTCGATAGGAATACCGTGCTTGAAGCCGAAGGATTCGAACACCATCGTCAGTTCGCGCTCGCGTTTGCCGAGCAGGCGGGTGCGCAGCATTTCGGCCAGTTCGTGCACCGACATTTCCGAGGTGTCGATAATCAGGTCAGCCCGCGAGCGCAGCGGTTCGAGCAGATCGCTCTCTTCGTCGATCGCGCTTTCCAGCGACAGGTTTTTGCTGGAGAGCGGGTGCAGGCGGCGGGTGTCGCTGTAACGGCGGATCAGCGTGTTGCGATCGGCGTCGAGGAACAGCAGCTGCGGCGAGAAGCTGTCCGGCAGCTGAGTCATCGCGTATTCGAACACTTCCGGCGATTCCGGCATGTTGCGCACGTCGATGCTGACCGCCGCGGAGATATTGCGTTCCGCCAGCGTATTGGCGAGCTGCGGCAGCAGAACCACCGGCAGGTTGTCAACGCAGTAAAAACCCATGTCTTCCAGCGCCCGCAAGGCGACGGATTTTCCGGAACCGGAACGGCCGCTGACAATCATCAGCACCATGTGGCAACTCCCCTGGCATCGCGGCGGCGTTCATCGCCACCGTTAAACTTTGTTATTCCGGCCGTAGCCGGATCCATCATCGTAAAACAGTATCGTTATCCGGGCTGGAAGTCACGCCGGCCGGGCATCACTCGGTGATGATTTGGTAAAGTTCTTCGTCGCTCTGCGCGGCGCGCAGGCGGCGGCATACGGTTTTGTCTGCCAGGCGTTTGGCGACCAGCGACAGCGTATGCAAATGGGTTTTGCACTGATCGGCAGGCACCAGCAGCGCAAACAGCAGATCGACCGGCTGATTGTCGATAGCGTCGAAAGCGATGGGTTGGTCGAGACGGATAAACACGCCAACGGCCCGCAGTGTGTCCTCTTCCAGTTTGCCGTGGGGAATGGCGATACCGTTGCCGATACCGGTGCTGCCCATGCGCTCCCGGGTGAGAACCGCGTCAAACACCACCTGCGAAGGCAGATTGAGCTGTTTGGCGGCCAGTTCGCTGATAATTTCCAAAGCCCGCTTCTTGCTGGTGCAGTGTACCGAGCTTTTGGTGCACTCGATGTTTAACACCGAGCTTAATTGCATATATTCGTTGTTCATCTCATCTTCACTTAAAACCGCGCCGCCGGGCGAACCCGGCAAGGCGGTTTTTCGTCGGTTTTGACCCTGATTACCGTTCGGCGCGTCACCCATGCGGGTCACGCGCCGAAGGGAGAGGCGGCGACGGATGCCGCCTCACGGAATGGGTCAGGGTGTCAGTGTTGCTTCAATTTGTCTTTATGTTTGTTCAATTGACGTGCCAATTTGTCGATCAGCGTATCAATTGCGGCATACATATTCTCGTCTTCCGAGGTGGCGTGCAACTCGCCTCCATTCACGTGCACCGTTGCTTCCGCAATTTGCTGCACTTTTTCCACACTTAATACAACATACACCTGATTGATGCGATCAAAATACTGTTCGAGTTTGGCGAACTTGTTGTTCACGAACTCGCGCAACGGATCGGTGATTTCGATGTGGTGTCCGGTAATGTTGAGCTGCATAGTGTCTTCCTTCTCAATAGAGGTCAAACCAACTGTTTGCGCTGGTTCGACGGCGGGATGGACAAAGACTCTCGGTACTTGGCGACGGTGCGCCGGGCCACGATGATCCCCTGATCGGCGAGCAGGGTGGCCAGCTTGCTGTCGCTGAGTGGTTTGGCGGGGTTTTCCGCCGCAATCAATTTCTTCACCAACGCGCGGATCGCCGTCGAGGAGGCTTCGCCGCCGCTGTCGGTATTCACGTGGCTGGAGAAGAAATATTTCAATTCGAAAATGCCGCGCGGGCTGTGCAGAAACTTCTGCGTGGTGACGCGCGAGATCGTCGATTCATGCATCTCCACGGCCTGGGCGATATCCGCCAGCACCATGGGTTTCATAAACTCTTCGCCTTGCTCGAAGAACGCCTGCTGCTGGCTGACGATGCAGCGGGTGACCTTCAGCAACGTCTCGTTGCGGCTCTCCAGGCTTTTAATCAGCCACTTGGCTTCCTGCAGGTTGCTGCGGATGAACTGGCCGTCGGCTTCGCTGCGGGCGCTGTTACCCAGCGCGGCGTACTGCTGATTGATCTTCAAACGCGGCACGCTGTCGCCGTTGAGCTCGACCGTCCATTTGTTCTGCGTCTTGCGCACCAGCACGTCCGGGATCACGTATTCCGATTCGCCGGTATTGATCGACTGCCCCGGGCGCGGATCGAGCGACTGAATCAGCAGCATCGCTTCTTTCAGTGTATCTTCTTTTAGCCGGGTTGATCGCATCAGGCTGCGAAAGTCGTGGTTGGCCAACAGATCCAGATGCTCGCTGATGATCAGCCGCGCTTCGGCCAGATAAGGCGTATCTTTGGCGTATTGGGAGAGCTGCACCAGCAGGCAATCGCGCAGATCGCGCGCGGCGACGCCGATCGGATCAAAACGCTGCACGCGCTTCAGCACCGCCTCGACTTCCTCGAGGGTCACGTTCTCGTCGCCCAGGCTTTCCAGAATGTCTTCCAGCGGGACGGTGAGATAGCCGGTGTCATCCACCGCGTCGACGATGGAAGTGGCGATGGCGGCGTCGGTATCGGAAAACGGCGTCAGATCCACCTGCCACATCAGATAATCCTGCAGCGTTTGGGTGGTCTCGCCCTGATAGACCGGCAGCTCGTCGTCGCTGTAGTCGGTGCCGGTGCCGGACGGCGTGCCCGCGGTATAGATTTCATCCCAGGTGGCGTCCAGCGGCAGCTCTTCCGGCATGTCTTTCTGCTCCAAGGCCTCGCGGGTATCGAGCCCCTCGGTCTCCTGGGTTTCTTTGGCGTCGATTTCGTCGTGCAGATCGGTCTGTTCAAGCAGCGGATTGCTCTCCAGCGCCAGCTGGATCTCTTGCTGAAGCTCAAGCGTGGACAACTGCAGCAGGCGGATCGCCTGCTGGAGCTGAGGTGTCATGGCCAGCTGTTGGCTGAGCCTGAGTTGCAAACCTTGCTTCATAGTTTTCTGTCTACTTCCGTTAACGGTGTCGTCCCGCAGGACGCGCCGGCGCTTAGAGGCGGAACTCTTCGCCCAGATAAACGCGTTTAACCTGCTCGTCGGCCAGAATAGCATCCGGCGTGCCGTGGGCAATCAGTTTGCCCTGGCTGACGATGTAGGCGCGTTCACACACGTCCAGCGTCTCGCGCACGTTGTGGTCGGTGATCAGCACGCCCAGGCCGCTGTCACGCAGGTGCTCGATGATTTTCTTGATATCGATAACGGAAATCGGATCCACCCCGGCGAAGGGTTCGTCCAGCAGAATGAATTTCGGGTTGGCCGCCAGCGCGCGGGCAATTTCGACGCGGCGGCGTTCACCGCCGGACAGCGCCTGGCCGAGGCTGTCGCGCAGATGGGAGATATGGAACTCTTCCATCAGCTCTTTGGCGCGGTCTTCGCGCTGTTCGCTGGTGAGATCGGGACGGATCTCCAACACCGCCATCAGGTTGTCGTACACGCTCAGGCGGCGGAATATCGACGCTTCCTGCGGCAGGTAACCGATGCCGCGGCGCGCACGGGCGTGCAGCGGCAACAGGCTGATGTCTTCCTCGTCGATCACGATGCGCCCGGCGTCGCGCGGCACGATGCCGACCACCATGTAGAAGGTGGTGGTTTTACCGGCGCCGTTCGGGCCGAGCAGGCCGACGATCTCGCCGGATTTCACTTTCAGGCTGACGTCTTCGACAACTTTACGGCCCTTGTAGGCTTTCGCCAGATTTTCTGCGATGAGTGTTGCCATAAGTGATTAGTTACTCTTTTTTTGCCCGTTTTTGTCTTGCAACTGCGACGGTACCAGAACCGTTGTCACGCGTTTGCCTTTGTCGCTAAACGCCTGCATTTGCTGCTGTTGCACCAGATAGGTGATGCGATCGCCTTTCACGTTGCTGTCGAGCTGCTCCAGATAGGCGTTGCCCGTCAGGGTCACCAGCTGGGTCGCCACGTCGTAACGCACTTTCTGCGCGTGGCCTTTGACCGGCTTGCCGCTGTCCTGCATCTGGTAGAAGGTTACCGGGTTGCCGAACGCTTCAATATAGGTCTTATTCTGATCTCCGCCCGGACGGGTGACCACCACCTTGTCAGCGCGGATATCGATGGTGCCCTGTTTGATCACCACGTTGTCAGTAAAGGTGCTGACGTTGCTTTGCATATCCAACGACTGCTTGAGCGAGTCGATGCTGACCGGCTGGCTGGAGTCGGATTTCAGCGCCAGAGCAGGGGCGCTGGCGGCCAAAACTAAGCTGCCGATCAACAGATTACGGAGTTGGTTTTTGGTTCTGGATTTCATAGTTGGTCTTAACCTTATCAATCAGCTCAGCGGTTTTGGTCCGCAGGTTCCCACGCATTTTCATGCCGTTAGAGGTAAAATTGGTCCCGTAAAGCGTGACTTCGTCATCGGAGGTGACGTCCTGGGTGACCAGGTTTACCTGAGCGTTGTCCGTCTTAATTTTTTCCAGCTGCGAGGTGGTGGTCAGGCTGTTTACCTCGACGTGGCCATACAGATACAGCATCCGGTCCTTCGTCAGTTTGGCGCGATCGGCGCGAACTGACCAGGTGGCCACCGCATTCTCGTCGAACAGCGTCATCACCGGCTGGGTGAACCAGCTCAGCTCGCCGGCGGTGTAATACTTCGCGTCTTCCGCCACCAGCTTATAATTCAGTTTACCGGCCGGATTGTACACCACGGTGACCGTGTGCTGGCTCTGGTAGGTCGGATCCTGATCGTTAGCCGGGCCAGGAGCCGTATCGTCGCTGAAGTCCGTCATGTTCCAGCCGATCAGCGCCAGAACGATCACCGTCAACAGGATGGTGATCCAAAGTTTGGTTTTACTCATATCGACAGCCCTTTGGCGTCCTCCAGCTTATTTTGAGCCAAAAGAATGATGTCGCACAGTTCGCGCACCGCGCCGCGGCCGCCGGCAATGCGGGTGACGTAGTGGGCTCGCGGCGTCAGCAGCGGATGAGCGTCTGCGACCGCGACCGCCAGGCCCACCTGCGCCATCACCGGCCAGTCGATCAGGTCATCGCCGATATAGGCGACCTGATCCGCCGTTAACGACAGTTTATCCAACAGTTCGCGGAAGGCCAAAAGCTTATCGGATTGCCCCTGATACAGATGGGTGATGCCGAGCGTTTGCGCGCGGTCTTCCAGCAGCTTGGCGGAGCGACCGGTAATGATCGCCACCTCGATGTCGGAGGTTTTCAGACAGCGGATGCCGTAACCGTCGCGCACGTTGAACGCCTTCAATTCTTCACCGTTGTTGCCCATGAAGATCAGGCCGTCCGACAGTACGCCGTCAACATCGCAAATCAACAGGCGGATGTTCCCGGCACGCGCCATAACCTCTTGTTCTACCGGCCCGTAGCAGGTTTCTACCATACCCATTCCGTTCTATTCCTTAATTAAACGACGCCGGCACGCAGCATGTCATGCATATGTACCACACCCAGCAACTGGTCGCCATCGGCAACCAGCAACGCGGTGATGTGGCGTTGCTGCATCAGATTCAGCGCATCGACCGCCAGGAGGTTGGGACGCACCCGCACGCCGCCCGGCGTCATGACATCGGCGATCTTGGCTTCGTGCAGGTTGATGCCCATATCGAACACCCGGCGCAGGTCGCCATCGGTAAAGATGCCGGCGATTTTCATCAGATCGTCGCAGATCACCGTCAGACCCAGATTTTTGCGGGTGATTTCCAGCAGCGCGTCGCGCAATGAGGCGTCGGCGCTGACGTGGGGCATTTCGTCGCCGCTGTGCATGATATCGCTAACCCGCAGCAGCAGCTTGCGGCCGAGTGCGCCGCCCGGATGCGACAGCGCGAAATCTTCCGGCGTGAAACCGCGCGCCTTCAGCAGCGCGACGGCCAACGCATCGCCCATCACCAGCGTGGCGGTGGTGCTGGTGGTCGGCGCCAGCCCCAGCGGGCAGGCCTCCTGCGGCACCTTGATGCACAGGTGGATGTCCGCCGCCTTGCCCATCGAACTTTCCGGATTGTTGGTCATGCAGATGAGGGTGATCCGCTGCCGTTTCAACACTGGGATCAGCGCCAGGATCTCGCTGGACTCACCGGAGTTGGAGATGGCGAGCACGATATCCTGCGGAGTGACCATGCCCAAATCGCCATGGCTGGCTTCCGCCGGGTGAACGAAGAATGAGGGGGTGCCGGTGCTGGCGAAGGTCGCGGCGATCTTGCAGCCGATATGGCCGGATTTGCCCATGCCCATCACCACTACTTTGCCGCCGCAGGCGGCGATCGTTTCGCAGGCGCGGGTGAAGTCTGCGTTGATGTAGCTGTCGAGCTGAGCCAGCCCGTCACGCTCTATCTGAAGCACTTCTTTGCCGGCCTGTTGAAAATCGAAGCCCGGTTGCAACTCAATGTTCGACATACTCATTCCCGTCGGTTTAGCCGAAAGTACTGAAAGGGTTAAAGAACAGCACCGCAAGATACGCAATAAAGCCGCATAATAACAGCGCGCCGGCTAGGTGGCCGATGCGGTGTTTGCGGCCGATGCACAGCACGCTCAGCAGCACGCTGGCCGCCAGCATCACCCAGTAATCGCGCTGGAAGGCGGCGGCGTCCACGCTGCCCGGCGACAGCAGGGCGGGGACGCCCAGCACGATCACCGTGTTGAAAATATTGGAGCCGATGATATTGCCAATCGCCATATCATCTTCGCCCTTTAATGCTCCGGCGATGGACGTGGCCAGCTCGGGCAGGCTGGTGCCGATGGCGATAATGGTCAAGCCGACCACCAGTTCGCTCAGGCCGAAATAGTGCGCGATCACCGTCGCGTTATCGACCACCATTCTGGAAGAGAGCGGCAGAATGATAAACGCCAGCACCAGCCACAGCACCGCTACGGTATTGCTGCTGTCCTGCGGCAGTTCGGCGATCTGCTCCATGGTCAGGCTGTCGCTGCCCTCGCGCTGCGCCAGCCGGGCGATTTTCAGCATCAGCAGGATGAAACCGGCGGCGGCGGTCAGCAGCAGCACGCCGTCCAGCCTGCTCAGGGTGCCGTCCATCAACACGAAACCGCACAATACTGTGACCGCTAACATCAGCGGCAGTTCGCGCCGCAGTATTTCCGATCGTGCAGCCAGCGGGTGAATCAGCGCTGCGACGCCCAGGATCAATAAAATGTTGGTGATGTTGGAACCTAATACGTTGCCAACGGCCATATCTATCTGCCCGTTCAGCGCGGCGGTGGTGGACACGATCAGCTCCGGCAGTGAAGTGCCGATGCCGACGATGGTCATGCCGATGATCAACGGCGGCACGCCAAGCGAACGGGAAATCACGGCAGCACCATAAACTAAGCGGTCTGCACCATACACCAGTAGAAATAAACCAACGATTAATAATGCTATTGCGAGAAACATGCAGGGTCCTTTGTCGGGTATTATCCCGGTTCGTTGGTTAAAGCCGTCAATGCGGCGGTATTGCTTGCCCTCCGGTGCGTGCGCTTGAGCGCAGCAACGGTTTTTCCCGGCTAATTGTTGAACACTTTCGTTTTTTTTCGTTATGGCGCCAATTTTGACCGGGTGGCGCGGAAAAGTAAAACCAATGGCATCATTGGTTGCGAAATGGCAGTAAGTTTTTGTAAAGATGAGACGGATTGCGCCCATTGCTTTAACATCACGGGTAGATTCTGCAAAAGATGAGTCGTAAAGGGTCCATTAACATGCTCCAAAAGGCAGATAATTTGGTCGAAGTGCGCGACATGAGCTTCTCGCGCGGCGACCGGCGGATATTTGAAGACATCAACCTGACGGTGCCTCGCGGTAAGATCACGGCGATCATGGGGCCGTCGGGCATCGGCAAAACCACGCTGCTGCGTCTGATCGGCGGTCAGCTGACGCCGGACCGCGGGGAGATTTGGTTTGACGGCGACAACATTCCCGCATTGTCCCGCCGTCAGTTGTACGACGCGCGCAAAAAGATGAGCATGCTGTTCCAGTCGGGCGCGCTGTTCACCGATTTGACCGTATTCGAAAACGTGGCCTACCCGTTGCGTGAGCACAGCAACCTGCCTGAGCCCCTGCTGCGCAGCACGGTGCTGATGAAGCTGGAAGCGGTCGGGCTGCGCGGTGCGGCGCAGCTGATGCCCAATGAACTCTCCGGCGGCATGGCGCGCCGGGCGGCGTTGGCGCGCGCGATCGCGCTGGACCCGGAAATGATCATGTTCGACGAACCCTTCGTTGGCCAGGATCCGATCACCATGGGGGTGCTGGTCAAGCTGATCGACGAGTTGAACCATGCGCTGGGCATTACCTGCATCGTGGTGTCGCACGACGTGCCGGAGGTGCTGAGCATCGCCGACTACGCCTATATCGTGGCCGATCACCGGGTGATTGCCGAAGGCACCACGCAGCAATTGCAGAACAATCCTGATGCGCGCGTGCGCCAGTTCCTGGATGGTATAGCGGATGGACCGGTGCCGTTCCGCTATCCGGCCGGGGATTATCAGACTGAACTGCTAGGCTTAGGGAGTAAATAAGCTCATGTTATTAAGAGCGTTAGCGTCTCTGGGGCGCAGTGGCATCAACACCAGCGCCAGCTTCGGCCGCGCCGGGTTGATGCTGTTCAACGCATTGATTGGCCGGCCGGAACCCGGCAAGCAGTGGCCGCTGTTGTTGAAACAGCTTTACAGCGTCGGCGTGCAGTCGCTGCTGATCATCATGGTTTCCGGGCTGTTTATCGGCATGGTGCTGGGCCTGCAGGGGTATATCGTGCTTACCACCTACAGCGCTGAAGCCAGCCTCGGCATGATGGTGGCGCTGTCGCTGCTGCGCGAGCTGGGGCCGGTGGTGACGGCGCTGCTGTTCGCCGGCCGCGCCGGTTCCGCGCTCACGGCGGAAATCGGCCTGATGAAGGCGACGGAACAGATCTCCAGCCTGGAAATGATGGCGGTCGATCCGCTGCGGCGCATCGTGGCGCCGCGTTTCTGGGCGGGGATGATCAGCATGCCGCTGCTGACCATCATCTTCGTGGCGATCGGCATTTGGGGCGGCTCGGTGGTCGGCGTGGATTGGAAAGGCATCGACAGCGGCTTCTTCTGGTCGGCGATGCAAGGCGCCGTAGAGTGGAAAAAAGATCTGCTCAACTGCCTGATCAAGAGCGTGGTGTTCGCCATTACCGTAACCTGGATTGCCATTTTCAACGGGTATGACGCCGTGCCTACCTCTGAAGGGATTAGCCGGGCGACGACGCGTACCGTGGTGCATTCGTCACTGGCGGTGTTGGGATTGGATTTCGTGCTGACCGCACTGATGTTTGGGAATTGATTCGATGCAAACGAAGAAGAGTGAAATCTGGGTTGGGGCATTCATGCTGATCGCGCTGTGCGCCATCGTGTTTATCTGCCTGCAGGTGGCGAACCTTAAATCGATCGGCAGCGAGCCGACCTACCGCGTTTACGCGACGTTCGACAATATCGGCGGCCTGAAACCGCGTTCGCCGGTGAAGATCGGCGGCGTGGTGATCGGCCGCGTGGCCGACATCGAACTCGATCCGAAAACCTACACGCCGCGCGTGGCGCTCGATATCCAGAAAAAGTACGACGAAATCCCGGATACCAGTTCGCTGGCGATCCGCACCTCCGGCCTGCTGGGCGAGCAATATCTGGCGCTTAACGTGGGCTTCGAAGATCCTGATATGGGCACCACCATTCTGAAAGACGGCGGCACCATTCAGGACACTAAATCAGCCATGGTTCTGGAAGATCTGATCGGCCAGTTCCTGTATAAAAGCGGCGGTCAGGACAGCGCCAAACCGGGAGACGCGGCCGCTGAGCCCGCTGCCGGCGCTGCACCGCAACCCGCTGTTCCAAATCATTAAGAGAGGATACCTGCATGTTTAAACGTTTACTGATGGTGGCTCTGCTGGTGGTTGCGCCGCTGGCGAGCGCAGCCGACCAAACCAATCCTTACAGCATGATGCAAGACGCGGCGCAGAAGACCTTCAGCCGTTTGAAGAACGAACAGCCGAAGATCAAGCAGGACCCGAACTACCTGCGTTCCATCGTGCATCAGGAACTGATGCCGTTCGTGCAGGTGAAATACGCCGGCGCGCTGGTGCTGGGCCGTTACTACAAAGATGCGACGCCTGCGCAGCGCGAAGCTTACTTCACCGCTTTCCAGGCTTACCTGGAGCAGGCTTACGGCCAGGCGCTGGCGATGTACCACGGCCAGACTTACCAGATCGCGCCTGAACAGCCGCTGGGCAATGCCGACATCGTGGCCATTCGCGTCACCATCATCGACAACGGCGGCCGCCCGCCGGTGCGCCTGGATTTCCAATGGCGCAAGAACAGCAAAACCGGCTACTGGCAGGCGTATGACATGATCGCCGAAGGCGTCAGCATGATCACCACCAAGCAAAACGAGTGGGCGTCTACGCTGCGTACTCAGGGCATCGACGGCCTGACCAAACAGCTGCAGGCCGCTGCCGCGCAGCCCATCTCGCTGGACAAGAAAAACTGATGTCGGCAGCGCTCAGCTTCGAATCAGAGCAGCAGACGCTGATCCTGCGCGGTGAACTGGACCGTGAAACGCTGCTGCCGTTGTGGCGGCAGCGCGACGCGCTGATGGCGGATAAAACCGCGATCGACGTGGCGCAACTGCAGCGCGTGGACTCCTCCGGGCTGGCGCTGTTGCTGCATCTGCAGGAAGAGCAGCGCCAACGTGGCGTCGCGCTAAAAATTTTCGGCGTCACCGAGCGTCTGAAAACGCTGATCGCGCTCTATAACCTGCAGGCGATAATGCCTGTCGATACCGCCGGTTAGCGGCGTTTTACACCGCCTTTGCGTGGTTAAACGATACAAAGCCCCTGTTATGCAGGGGCTTTTTCTTTAGTTTAAGAAAACATCGTATTCCACTAAGATACTAGGCTGTTTATGATCCTTTAGCGGCAGAACTGGATACTATGGAAACCAACGAGATTAAAGACGTGCTGATGCAGGCATTGGCACTGGATGAAGCGCACGTGACGGGCGACGGCAGCCATTTTCAAGCGATCGTGGTCGGCGAACTGTTCGCCGGCATGAGCCGCGTCAAAAAACAGCAGACGGTTTACGCACCGCTGATGGAATACATTGCGGACAACCGCATTCATGCCTTGTCTATCAAGGCGTACACCCCTGAAGAGTGGCAGCGAGACCGCAAACTCAACGGATTTTAAGGCTGTTTGCCCTGCCGGGCGGGCAGCTTCAGATTAGATAACAGAGAGTAGTCAGATGGATAAATTTCGTGTGCAGGGTCGGACCCGCCTGAGCGGTGAAGTGTCTATTTCCGGGGCCAAAAACGCCGCCCTGCCGATCCTGTTCGCCGCCCTGTTGGCGGAAGAGCCGGTCGAGCTGCAGAATGTCCCCAAGCTGAAGGACATCGACACCACCATTAAACTGCTCAGCCAGTTGGGCACCAAGATTGAGCGCAACGGTTCGGTCTTCGTGGACGCCAGCGGCGTGAACGAGTTTTGCGCGCCTTACGATCTGGTGAAAACCATGCGCGCTTCCATCTGGGCGCTGGGGCCGCTGGTGGCACGTTTCGGCCGCGGCCAGGTTTCCCTGCCGGGTGGCTGCGCGATCGGCGCGCGTCCGGTCGATCTGCACATCACCGGCCTGGAGCAGTTGGGGGCCGAGATCAAGCTGGAAGAAGGTTACGTCAAGGCGTCCGTCGATGGCCGTCTGAAAGGCGCGCACATCGTGATGGACAAGGTGAGCGTGGGCGCGACCGTGACCATCATGAGCGCCGCGACCCTGGCAACAGGCACGACCGTTATCGAGAACGCCGCGCGTGAGCCGGAAATTGTCGATACCGCCAACTTCCTCAATACGCTGGGCGCGAAGATCAGCGGCGCAGGCAGCGACAAGATCACCATCGAGGGCGTCGAGCGTCTGGGCGGCGGCGTGTATCGTGTGCTGCCTGACCGTATCGAGACCGGTACCTTCCTGATCGCCGCCGCGGTTTCCGGCGGCAAAGTGATGTGCCGCAACACCCGTCCTGATACGCTGGATGCGGTGCTGGCCAAACTGCGTGAAGCCGGTGCCGATATCGAAGTGGGCGAAGACTGGATCAGCCTGGACATGCACGGCAAGCGCCCGAAAGCGGTCACCGTGCGCACCGCGCCGCACCCGGGCTTCCCGACCGACATGCAGGCTCAGTTCAGCCTGTTGAACCTGGTGGCGGAAGGCACCGGCGTTATCACCGAGACCATCTTCGAAAACCGTTTCATGCACGTGCCGGAACTGATCCGCATGGGCGCGCACGCGGAAATCGAGAGCAACACCGTAATCTGCCACGGCGTTGAGCAGCTGTCCGGCGCTCAGGTAATGGCGACCGATCTGCGCGCTTCCGCCAGCCTGGTGATCGCCGGCTGCATCGCCGATGGCGTGACCGTCGTCGATCGCATCTACCACATCGATCGCGGCTATGAGCGTATCGAAGACAAGCTGCGCGCGCTGGGTGCGAACATCGAGCGCGTGAAAGGCGAGTAAGTCATTAGCGCCGGCGCGGCTGCGTCGGCAGGAAGAAAATCAAAGGGCCGGCAATCAATGCCGGCCCTTTTTTAATTGCTGTCTTCCGGGAATTCACCCACCGTCATTTTCAACGTAATGCGCTTGCCGTCGCGCAGCACGATAACCGGTATCTCAGTGCCCGGTCTGATCTCGGCCACCTGATCCATGGTCTCCAGCACGGACACCGCCGGTTTGTTATCCACGTTGATGATGATGTCGTTGATCTGGAAGCCGGCGTTGCTCGCCGGGCCGTTTGGCGTAATCTCGGTCACGATGATGCCTTGAAGGCGATCGATGCCGGAATTGGACGAGCGCAGCGGAATGATCTCTTTGCCCTGAATGCCGAAATAGCCGCGGATGACGCGGCCGTCGCGGATCAGCTTGTCCATGATTTTGGTGGCCAGTTCGATCGGAATGGCGAAGCCGAGGCCCTCCGGCGTTTCGCCGTCGGTAATTTTGTCATAGGTCAGGGTGTTGATGCCGATCAGCTCGCCCAGCGAGTTGACCAGCGCGCCGCCGGAGTTGCCGCGGTTGATGGAGGCGTCGGTCTGCAGGAACGTCTGCCGGCCGGTGGTGCTCATACTGATGCGCCCGGTGGCGCTGAGGATGCCCTGAGTGACGGTCTGCCCCAGGTTATAGGGGTTGCCGATTGCCAGCACCACGTCGCCGACGTGGGCAACGCGATTTTTATTGGTCGGGATCACCGGTAAATTGCCGGGATCGATCTTCAGCACCGCCAAATCGGTCAGGCCGTCGGAGCCGACCAACAGCGCTTCGTAGCGACGGCCATCCTGCAACACCACGGTGATCTGCTGAGCGTCTTTGATCACGTGGCGGTTGGTAATGATATAGCCGCGTTCATTCATGATCACGCCGGAACCGAGCGACAGCACGTTGGCGGCGCCGTTCAGGTTGCGGTTATAGATGTTCACCACGGCGGGGGCGGCGCGGCGCACCGCTTTATTAAAGCTCACCGGCGTTTCGTCGCTGGTATTCTCGGTTTTCTCTGCAAACAGGCCGTTGGAAGAGCGCAGCATGGGCAGGGCGGCCAACAGCAGGCCGGCAACAATGAGACCGATAACGACAGAACGCAAGAGCTTAGCAAACATGGAGTTTTCGTGGTGTGGTGAACGATGTTCGGAGGATAGCATGAGTTAACCGGGCGCAGTATGTCACCGAGCCCGGTTTTTGCACAAATTAACGCAGCAGCAGATAAATGGTTTCGTTGCCGCGTACGATATTGAGCGCCATCACCGGTGGCTTGGCCTCCAGCACTTTGCGCAGCGTAGTGATGTTGTCCACGCGCTGACGGTTGACGCCGATGATCACGTCGCCTTTCTGCAGGCCGATCTGCGCCGCCGTCGAGCCTTTATCCACGTTCTCCACCTTCACGCCCTTGTCGCCGCTCGGCAGCGCGCCGTTGCTGAGGGAAACACCCTGCAGCGCCGGCGACAGCGTTTCGGCATTGGTCGAGGCGCTCTCGCTATTGTCCAGCGTGACCGAGACTTCCTGCGGTTTGCCGTCGCGCAGCAGGCCCACTTTGAGGGTTTTGCCCGGCGCGGTGGTGCCCACCTTGGCGCGTAGCTCGGCGAAGCTGCTTACCGGTTTACCGTCGACGGAAACCAGAATGTCCCCGGCCTTGATGCCGGCCTTGGCGGCGGCGGATTTCGGCAACACTTCGCTGACGAAGGCGCCGCGCTGCGCGTCGGTGTTGAAGGCTTTGGCCATGTCAGGGGTCATTTCGCTGCCCTTGATGCCGAGCAGGCCGCGTTTCACTTCGCCGAATTCGATCAGCTGCTGGCTCAGGTTCTGCGCCATATTGCTCGGAATGGCGAAACCGATGCCGACGTTGCCGCCGCTCGGCGCCAGAATGGCGGTATTGATGCCGATCAGCTCGCCGTTCAGGTTAACCAACGCGCCGCCGGAGTTGCCGCGGTTGATCGAGGCGTCGGTCTGAATGAAGTTTTCCAGCCCTTCCAGATTCAGGCCGGTGCGGCCCAGCGCCGAGATGATGCCTGAAGTGGCGGTTTGGCCCAGGCCAAACGGGTTGCCGACCGCGACGGCAAAGTCGCCGACGCGCAGCTGATCGGAATCGGCCATCTTGATGGCGGTCAGGTTTTTGGTGTCGCTGAGCTGCAACAGGGCGATGTCGGATTGCTCATCGCGGCCGACCAGCTTGGCGTCCAGCTCGCGACCGTCGTTCAACTGCACGCGGATTTTATCGGCGTTGTTGATGACGTGGTTGTTGGTCAGCACATAGCCTTTGGCGGCGTCGATGATCACGCCGGAACCCAGCCCTTCAAACGGACGGGAGCTTTGCTGCTGGCCGGGGAAGTTAGGGCCGAAGAAGCGTCTGAACTCTTCCGGCAGTTGTTGACGCTGCACCTGAGTGCCGGCGACATGCACGCTCACTACGGCGGGCAAGACTTTTTCCAGCATCGGCGCCAGGCTCGGCAGCGGCTGCCCCTGAACGGCGACGGGCAGGGCCGCGTTGGCCACCGGTACGGAGCTGAGCGTCAGGCCGAGGCTCATTGCCAATGCACTAAGAATTAACGACTTTTTCTTCATTGATTATAACTCTCTCAATACCTGCCGATGAAAATTTGATGATAAGGCAATCACCTTGTCATAGTGAAGGGTAAGACCGTGAATTTGCGTGCAAAGTTCAGTAAAGGTAATGCGAGGGAAGGTCAAGACGGTAAACGGAGGAAGCCCGCGGGTGGCCCCGCGGGCGAAGGGGGTCAGTCGCGGCGCGCGCTTTGCCCGCGCAGCAGGCCGGAGGCGCCTTCCGAATAGTCGCGCGGCATTTCCACCGGCGCTTGATCGTTGTCTGCTTCCGCTTCGGTCAGGCGATAGCGGAACGGATTTTCCTGCATCGGCAGATCCGGCAGCAGGTTGTTCGAGCTTTTCGCCATGTGCTGATACAGCTGACGATAATCGCGCGCCATGTTGTCCAGCAGCTCGGCGCTGCGGGCAAAGTGGCCGACCAGCTCCTGACGGTACTCTTCCAGCTCGGTTTTGCTCTTGTCCAGCTCGTTCTGCAGGACTTGTTGTTGACGTAATTTACGGTTGCCAAAACGCATCGCCACCGCACCAATCACGATACCGACGACCAAACCAATCAGCGCATACTCCCAGGTCATGATGACTCCTATTTTGACTTCGTTGTTCCGCAGGGATTTTTCACTTAATAATATCCACTATAACCGTTAACCTTGTCCGAGTGGAATCCTGATGCGCTTCCACCTAATTTTTACAGGGTTTTCAGCGGCGCCCGCAGCGGGCATTTGTGGCGATAACGGTGCGAATCGGCATCAACTTGCCGCCAACGTTGGCTAAATAATTTCTAAGCGTTCTTAGGGAACATCGAACAGATGCAGGCACTATCACCGTTATCTCGCTACCAGCAGGCGCTGGATGCGGGGGAATATCAGGCCGATGAGGTTCAACGCCGGGCCGTCACTCAACTGGATCGCATTTATCAGGCTCTGTTGCAAAAGCCGGCGGCGAGCGCGCCTGCCGGCGGGCTGCGCGGTAAGCTCAGCCGCTTGCTGGGCAAGGGCGGCGACACGGCGCCGCAGCGCCCGGTGCAGGGGCTGTATATGTGGGGCGGCGTCGGGCGCGGCAAAACCTGGTTGATGGATATGTTCTTCCACAGTTTGCCGGGCGATCGCAAAATGCGTCTGCACTTTCACCGCTTCATGCTGCGGGTGCATGAAGAACTGACCGAGCTGCAGGGGCGGGAAAACCCGCTGGAAATCGTCGCCGACGGCTTTAAGGCCGAGACCGACGTGCTGTGTTTCGACGAATTCTTCGTGTCCGACATCACCGACGCCATGCTGCTGGCCACGCTGCTGCAGGCGCTGTTCGCGCGCGGCATTACGCTGGTGGCCACGTCGAACATCCCGCCGGACGATCTGTACCGCAACGGTCTGCAGCGGGCGCGTTTCCTGCCGGCCATCGATCTGATCAACGAGTACTGCGACGTGATGAACGTCGACGCCGGCATCGACTATCGTCTGCGTACCCTGACCCAGGCGCACCTCTACCTGACGCCGCTGAGCGACCAGACGCGCGAGACGCTGGATCGGATGTTCGTCAAGCTGGCGGGCAAGGCGGGGGAGGACGCGCCGGTGCTGCAGATCAACCATCGGCCGCTGCAGGCTATCCGTTCGGTGGACGGCGTGCTGGCGGTGGATTTCCACACGCTGTGCGAAGAGGCGCGCAGCCAACTGGACTACATCGCACTGTCGCGGCTGTATCACAGCGTGATCCTGTATAATGTGCGGGTGATGGGGCCGCTGAAAGAGAATACCGCGCGCCGTTTCCTGGCGTTGGTGGACGAATTCTACGAGCGGCACATCAAGCTGGTGATCGGCGCCGAAGCGTCGATGTTCGAGATCTATCAGGGGGTGCAGCTGAAATTTGAATTCCAGCGCTGCCTGTCGCGCCTGCAGGAAATGCAGAGCGAAGAGTACCTCAAGCTGCCGCATTTGCCCTGAGTCTGCCGGGCTTGCCGCCGCCGTATCGCCGGTTGTCCGCCGCCGGCGATAAATTTATTTTCCATTCAAAAACCGTTCGATCTTTGTGAGCGACTTCTCTATAATCTTGCGACCCCACGTTACAACAAAGTTTTTTTTCCCAAAAACTTTATAGTGCCGGCAATGGCTATTCGAAGGGGTAGGTTTGCTGGACTTGTATGGTCGTGTGAGCCTCAACTGTTTTCGAGCGTTTGGGTGTTCACCAACGTGTAACTAATTATTGGGTAAGCTTTCTAATGAAAACTTTTACAGCTAAACCAGAAACCGTAAAACGCGACTGGTACGTTGTTGATGCAGATGGTAAAACTTTAGGCCGTCTCGCTACTGAACTGGCTCGTCGCCTGCGCGGCAAGCATAAAGCGGAATACACCCCGCACGTGGATACCGGTGATTACATCATCGTTCTGAACGCTGACAAAGTTGCTGTAACCGGCAACAAGCGTACAGACAAAGTGTACTACCACCACACCGGCCACATCGGTGGTATCAAGCAAGCGACCTTTGAAGAGATGATTGCCCGCCGTCCTGAGCGCGTGATTGAAATCGCGGTTAAAGGCATGCTGCCAAAGGGCCCGCTGGGTCGTGCTATGTTCCGTAAACTGAAAGTTTACGCGGGCACCGAGCACAATCACGCGGCACAGCAACCGCAAGTTCTGGACATTTAATCGGGATTAATGGCAATGGCTGAAAATCAATACTACGGCACTGGTCGCCGCAAAAGCTCCGCCGCTCGCGTCTTCATCAAGCCGGGCAACGGTAACATCGTTATCAACCAGCGCAGCCTGGAACAGTACTTCGGTCGCGAAACTGCCCGCATGGTAGTTCGTCAGCCGCTGGAACTGGTCGACATGGTTGGCAAACTGGATCTGTACATCACCGTTAAAGGTGGTGGTATCTCCGGTCAAGCTGGCGCTATCCGTCACGGTATCACCCGTGCACTGATGGAGTACGATGAGACTCTGCGTTCTGAACTGCGTAAAGCTGGCTTCGTCACCCGTGACGCTCGTCAGGTTGAACGTAAGAAAGTCGGTCTGCGTAAAGCACGTCGTCGTCCGCAGTTCTCCAAGCGTTAATTTCCGCTGCTTCGGCAGTGCGATTTACGCAAAAAACCCGGTGCTTCACCGGGTTTTTTTATGCCTGAAATCCGCCTTCCCCGACTAAAATCTGTGGCATATCAGACAATTCAACATGAATTCGCCGCAGCGCCCCCACAAAACAAGCAAAATCTGGTAAACTATCACCCACTTTTGCGCCTGTTCGCCGTGCAGTTGACCTCCTGGGCCGGTTTTTTATGGGTTCGGGTCGCGCTGCGTGCTGCCGGCCTGCGGCAAGATTATTCAGGATAGCAGCCTGTCAGTTGGCTATTCGCAGTATTTTCTAGATAACTTGGAGGTTTTCATGGCTGTCGCTGCCAACAAACGTTCGGTAATGACGCTGTTCTCTGGCCCGACCGACATTTTTAGCCATCAAGTACGCATCGTACTGGCGGAGAAAGGTGTCAGCGTCGAGATCGAGCAGGTCGAAATGGATAACCTGCCGCAAGATCTGATTGACCTCAACCCTTACCAGACGGTGCCTACGCTGGTCGATCGCGAACTGACCCTGTATGAATCCCGCATCATCATGGAATACCTGGATGAGCGCTTCCCGCACCCGCCGCTGATGCCGGTTTACCCGGTTGCCCGTGGTGAGAGCCGTCTGATGATGCTGCGCATCGAGAAGAACTGGTACTCGCTGATGGACAAGATCGAGAAGAGCAGCGGTCAGGAAGCAGAATCCGCCCGCCGCCAACTGCGTGAAGAGCTGCTGGCGATCGCGCCTATTTTCGGCCAGGCGCCGTATTTCATGAGCGAAGAGTTCAGCCTGGTGGATTGCTACCTGGCACCGCTGTTGTGGCGTCTGCCGCAGCTGGGCATCGAGTTGAGCGGCGCCGGCTCCAAAGAGTTGAAAGGCTACATGACCCGCGTCTTCGAACGCGACGCTTTCCTGGCTTCCCTGACCGAAGCCGAGCGTGAAATGCGCCTGCAAACTCGGGGCTAAGCGCGATGGACATGTCTCAGATGACGCCGCGTCGCCCGTATCTGCTGCGGGCGTTCTATGACTGGCTGCTGGATAACCAGCTGACGCCGCACCTGGTGGTCGACGTGACTCGCCCTGATGTTCAGGTGCCGATGGAGTTCGCGCGCGATGGCCAGATCGTGTTGAATATCGCGCCGCGCGCGGTAGGCAACCTGGCGTTGGGCAACGAAGACGTGCAGTTCAACGCGCGCTTCGGCGGCGTGCCGCGCCAGGTTTCGGTGCCGATGGCCGCCGTGCTGGCGATTTATGCGCGTGAGAACGGCGCCGGCACGATGTTTGAACCGGAAGCCGCCTACGACGAAAGCGAAGGCGTGTTCGAAGGTTTGGACAATGAGACGATCCCTTCGGAAACGTTGATGTCGGTGATCGACGGCGATCGCCCGGATACCGCGGAAGATGACGGCTCGGACGACGAACCGCCGCAGCCGCCGCGCGGTGGCCGCCCGGCGCTGCGCGTGGTAAAATAAGCCCGCGTGAACAAACGAAAAAGCACCCCGTGGGGTGCTTTTTTTTGCCCGGACGAAGCGGATCAGCCTTTCAAGGCGGCAATGCAGGCATCGCGCGGCGCGCTGAGATCGCCTACGCGCACGGTGGACAGCGCGCGGGCCGCGCGCTCACGGAAGCTGGTGATGGCGGTGTCGCCTTGCACTTCCGGCGGCGCGGTGCAGATGTCATTGAGCGGCAGATCGTTGCCTTTGTTGAGCGCCTGCAATACCGCCGCCGGGTTGTAGATCAGGGCGGCGGAGAGGGCAGATTTAATGCCGGCGGTAAATCCGGCATTGCCGCCGCCGGCCAGCTTGGGTGCCAGGGCAATCCAGTTGTCGTCCCCCAACCGGATACTGTTTTCCACGGCGCTGAACTGCCCGGCCTTGCCCAACTGCGCCACGACCGGCCGTGCGCCGCGCGCTTCGATATTGTAACCGACCTCCTGCGAATCCAGCGCCAGGGCTGAGGCGCTGAAACTGACGGCCAGCAGTGCGCCGGCCAACAGGGAAATGGAGCATTTCATGTTCGCTATCCTTATCTCGGTGTCAGGCGCAGCCGCGCCCTGCAATGGTGCTAACTCAATACTATAGCGCGTTGAGGCAGTGAGTAGGGGGGAGGTTGTTACAAAGCGTGGCCGGTTAAAACAAAGGCCCGGCAATGTGCCGGGCCTTTGGCGGTACGGAAGGTTTACACTTCCAGGTAGTTCATGATGCCGTCTGCCGCTTTGCGGCCTTCGGCGATCGCCGTCACCACCAGGTCGGAGCCACGGACCGCGTCGCCACCGGCGAAGATTTTCGGGTTGCTGGTCTGGAATGCGTTGTCGCTGCCTTCCGGCGCCACGATGCGGCCCTGTTTATCGAGCTGCACGTCGTGCGCCGCCAGCCAGTCCATGCGGTGTGGGCGGAAGCCGAACGCCATCACCACCGCGTCGGCGTCGATCACGTGCTCGGAACCCGGCACCTGCTCCGCCGCCTGGCGGCCGTTGGCATCCGGCGCACCCAACTGAGTGCGCACCATTTTCACCCCGGCCACGCGGCCGGCGCTGTTCAGTTCGATGCTCAGCGGCTGCAGGTTGAACTGGAAGTCCACCCCTTCTTCCCGGGCGTTCTTCACTTCGCGCTTGGAGCCCGGCATGTTGGCCTCGTCGCGGCGGTAGGCGCAGGTGACCTGCGTCGCGCCCTGACGCACCGAGGTGCGCACGCAGTCCATGGCGGTATCGCCGCCGCCCAGCACCACCACCCGTTTGCCTTCCATGCTGACATAAGGCTCGTGCTGCTCGGTTTCATACCCCATCAACTGCTTGGTGTTGGCGATCAGGAACGGCAGCGCGTCGTACACGCCCTGCGCATCCTCATTCTCCAGCCCGCCACGCATCGATTGATAGGTGCCGACGCCGAGGAACACCGCATCGTACTCGCTCAGCAAAGTCTCCATGCTGACGTCTTTGCCCACTTCGGTGTTCAGCTGGAACTCGATGCCCATCTCGCTGAAGATGCCGCGGCGTTTGACCATCACTTCCTTTTCCAGCTTGAAGGCCGGGATGCCGAAGGTCAGCAGACCGCCGATCTCAGGATGACGATCATACACCACCGCCTTAACGCCGTTGCGGGTCAGCACGTCAGCGCAGGCCAGCCCGGCGGGGCCGGCACCGACGATCGCCACGCGCTTGCCGGTCGGTTGCACGTGCGACATGTCCGGCTTCCAGCCCATTTCGATGGCCTTATCGCTGATGTAACGCTCGATATTGCCGATGGTGACCGCGCCGAACTCGTCGTTCAGGGTGCAAGACCCTTCGCACAGGCGATCCTGCGGGCATACGCGGCCGCACACCTCCGGCAGGCTGTTGGTCTGATGCGCCAGGTCCGCCGCTTCCATGATGCGGCCTTCGTTGGCCAGCTTCAGCCAGTTCGGGATGTAGTTGTGCACCGGGCACTTCCACTCGCAATACGGGTTGCCGCAGGACAGACAGCGGTCCGCCTGGGCTTTGGCCTGGGTTTCCGAAAACGGTTCGTAGATCTCGACGAACTCGATTTTGCGGATCTTCAGCGGTTTCTTAGGCGGATCAACACGCTGCAGGTCGATAAATTGATAAACGTTCTGGCTCATTAATGACCTACCTCTTACTGCGCCTGCACCCGCAGCTCGGCTGCGGAACGGCTACGGTGACCCAACAGCGCTTTGACATCGCTGGACTTCGGTTTGACCAGGGCGAACTTCGGCGCCCACTCGGGCCAGTTGGCCAGGATCTCTTCCGCGCGGGAAGAGCCGGTCGCCTGCACGTGTTCGGTGATCAGGCCGCGCAGATGCTCCTCATGGATCGCCAACTGATCGACATCCAGCACTTCCACCAGCTCCGGGTTCACGCGCTTGCGGAACTCGCCGTCTTCGTCCAGCACGTAGGCGAAGCCGCCGGTCATGCCGGCGCCGAAGTTGATGCCGGTTTTACCCAGCACGCAGACGATGCCGCCGGTCATGTATTCGCAGCCGTTGTCGCCGATGCCTTCCACCACGGTGATGGCGCCGGAGTTGCGCACCGCGAAACGCTCGCCCGCGCGGCCGGCGGCGAACAGCTTGCCGCCGGTGGCGCCGTACAGGCAGGTGTTGCCGACGATGCTGGCTTCATGGCTGCGGAAGGCGGAGCCGATCGGCGGACGCACCGCGATGCTGCCGCCGGCCATGCCTTTGCCGACATAGTCGTTGGCGTCGCCGGTCAGGGTCAGCTCGACGCCGCCGGCGTTCCAGACGCCGAAGCTCTGCCCGGCGGTGCCGGAGAAGTGCGCCTTGATCGGATCGGCCGCCATGCCCTGATCGCCGTGCACGTCGGCGATAGCGCCGGACAGCATGGCGCCCACGGAGCGGTCGGTGTTGCGAATGTCGAAGTAGAAGGTTTTACCCTGCTTCGCTTCGATGTACGGCTGCGCCTGCGCCAGCAGCTCTTTGTTCAGCAGGCCCTTGTCGAACGCCGGGTTGCTGCTTTCGGTGCAGTACACCGCTTTGCCCGGATGCGGCGTGGCGGTTTTCAGCAGCGGCGCCAGATCCAGCTTGTTCTGCTTGGCGGAAATGCCGTCCAGCTCGGTCAGGAACTCGGTGCGGCCGATCAGATCCACCAGTTGGCTCACGCCCAGCTGGGCCATGATCTCGCGGGTTTCACGCGCGATAAACTGGAAGTAATTCGTCACGCGTTCCGGCAGGCCGTGGTAGTGATCGCGGCGCAGCTTGTCGTCCTGAGTCGCGACGCCGGTCGCGCAGTTGTTGAGGTGGCAGATGCGCAGGTATTTGCAGCCCAGCGCCACCATTGGCCCGGTGCCGAAGCCGAAGCTTTCCGCGCCCAGGATCGCCGCTTTGACGATGTCCACGCCGGTTTTCAGGCCGCCGTCCACCTGCAGGCGGATCTTGTGGCGCAGACCGTTGGCCACCAGCGCCTGCTGGGTTTCCACCAGACCCAGTTCCCATGGGCAGCCGGCATATTTCACCGAGGACAGCGGGCTGGCGCCGGTGCCGCCGTCGTAACCGGCGATGGTGATCAGATCGGCATAGGCTTTCGCCACGCCGGTGGCGATGGTGCCGACGCCCGGCTCGGACACCAGTTTCACCGAAATCACCGCCTTCGGGTTGACCTGCTTCAGATCGAAGATCAGCTGCGCCAGATCTTCGATCGAGTAGATGTCGTGGTGTGGCGGCGGGGAGATCAGCGTCACGCCCGGCACCGAGTAACGCAGTCTGGCGATGTACGGGGTGACTTTGTCGCCCGGCAGCTGGCCGCCTTCGCCCGGCTTGGCGCCTTGCGCCACCTTAATCTGGATCACGTCGGCGTTCACCAGGTAGGCCGGCGTTACGCCGAAGCGGCCGGAGGCCACCTGTTTGATGCGCGACACCTTGTTGGTGCGGTATCGCGCCGGATCTTCGCCGCCTTCGCCGGAGTTGGAGAAGCCGCCGAGGCCGTTCATGGCGATCGCCAGTGATTCGTGCGCTTCCGGGCTCAGCGCGCCGATCGACATCGCCGCCGTGTCGAAGCGTTTGAACAGCGATTCCGCCGGTTCGACCTGATCGACCGGGATCGGTTCGCCTTTCGGCGTGATGGCCAGCAGATCGCGCAGCATGGCGACCGGCCGCTCGTTCACCAGCTTGGCGTAAGCCTGATAGTCGCTGTACTCGCCGCTGTGTACCGCTTTTTGCAGCGAGTTCACCACGTCCGGGTTGTAGGCGTGGTATTCGCCGCCGTGCACGAATTTCAGCAGGCCGCCTTGCTCCAGCGGTTTGCGTTTCAGCCATGCGCGCTTGGAAAGGTTCTGCAGATCCTGCTGGAAATCGCTGAAGCTGGCGCCGCCAATACGGCTGACCACGCCCTGGAAGCACAGATCCGCCAGATCGCGGTGCAGGCCGACCGCTTCGAACAGCTTGGAGCAGCGGTAAGAGGCGATGGTCGAAATGCCCATCTTGGACATGATCTTGTACAGGCCTTTGTTGATGCCGTTGCGGTAGTTCAGCATCACGTCGCGGTATTTCTTGTCGATCGCCTGGCTGTCCACCAGCTTGGCCAGGGTTTCATAGGCCAGATACGGATAGATGGCGGTCGCGCCGAAGCCGAGCAGTACGGCGAAGTGGTGCGGATCGCGGGCGCTGGCGGTTTCAACGATCAGGTTGGCGTCGCAGCGCAGGCTTTTTTCCACCAGGCGGGTTTGCACGGCGCCGACTGCCATCGGAGCAGGCACCGGCAGGCGGCCGGGCGCGATGGCGCGGTCGGACAGCACCAACAGCACCGCGCCTTCGCGCACCTTACGTTCCGCTTCGTCGCACAGGGCGCGAATGGTCTGCTCCAGATCCTGCTGCTGCGGATCGAAGGTCAGATCGAGGGTCTCGGCGCGATAGTATTCGCCTTCCAGCGTGGTGAGCTGTTTGAAATCGGAGTACAGCAGGATCGGCGATTTGAAGCTCAGGCGGTGCGCCTGGCCTTCGGCTTCGCAGAACACGTTCATTTCGCGGCCGATGCTGGTGGCCAGCGACATGACGTGCGCTTCACGCAGCGGATCGATCGGCGGATTGGTGACCTGCGCGAACTGCTGGCGGAAATAGTCGTAAACGATGCGCGGCCGGCTGGAGAGCACGGCGAACGGGGTATCGTCGCCCATCGAACCGGTGGCCTCCTGGCCAATCTCGCCCAGCACGCGGATCACCTGATCCAGCTCTTCACTGCTGTAGCCGAACTGTTTCTGATAGGTTTCGAGCTGCGCGTCGTCGAGCTCGCGGCTGCCGACCTGATCGTCCGGCAGATCTTCGAACGGCACCAGGCGTTTGACGTTTTTCTCCATCCACTCTTTATACGGGTGGCGGCTTTTCAGATCGTTGTCGGTTTCCGCCGAGTGCAGGATGCGGCCGCTGCGGGTGTCGATCACCATCAGCTCGCCGGGGCCGACGCGGCCTTTTTCCACCACTTCATCCGGCTGGTAATCCCAGATGCCGACTTCGGAGGCGCAGGTGATCAGCTTGTCTTTGGTGATCACGTAGCGCGCCGGGCGCAGGCCGTTGCGATCGAGGTTACAGGCGGCGTAGCGGCCGTCGGACATCACGATGCCGGCCGGGCCGTCCCACGGCTCCATGTGCATCGAGTTGAAGTCGAAGAAGGCGCGCAGATCGCCGTCCATGTCCGGGTTGTTCTGCCAGGCCGGCGGCACCAGCAGGCGCATGGCGCGGATGAGATCCATCCCGCCCGCCAGCAGCAGCTCCAGCATGTTGTCCAGCGAACTGGAGTCGGAGCCGGTTTCGTTGACGAACGGCGCGGCGGCCTGGAGATCCGGGATCAGCGGCGTTTGGAATTTATAGGTACGGGCGCGTGCCCACTGGCGGTTGCCGGTGATGGTGTTGATTTCGCCGTTGTGCGCCAGGTAGCGGAACGGCTGCGCCAGCGGCCAGCGCGGCACGGTGTTGGTGGAGAAGCGCTGGTGGAACAGGCAAATGGCCGACTCCAGGCGCAGGTCCGCCAGATCGAGATAGAAGCGCGGCAGATCCGCAGGCATGCACAGGCCTTTATAGATCGTCACCAGGTTAGAGAAGCTGCAGACGTAGAAACTGTCGTCCTGCACGCGTTTCTCTATGCGGCGACGCGCCACGAACAGGCGGCGTTCCATATCACGCGGGCGCCAGCCGGCCGGGGCGTTAACGAAGATTTGCTCGATGCGCGGCAGGGAGGAGAGGGCGATTTCACCCAGCACGTCCGGGTTGGTCGGCACTTCGCGCCAGCCGACGATCGACAGCGTTTCGTTTTGCAGCTCTTCTTCCACGATGCGGCGGCTGAGGCGCGCTTCCTCTTCATTCTGGCTGAGGAACATCATGCCGACGGCGTAGTTCTTGGCCAAACGCCAGCCGCGCTCTTCCGCCACCATGCGGAAGAAGCGATCGGGTTTTTGCAGCAACAGGCCGCAGCCGTCGCCGGTCTTGCCGTCGGCGAGGATCGCGCCGCGGTGCTGCATGCGGGCCAGCGCGTGAATGGCGGTGCGCACCACCTTGTGGCTAGGTTCGCCTTCTATATGGGCGATCAGGCCGAAACCACAGTTGTCCCTCTCTTGGGATTTATCGTACAACATATCGTGAACCTCCCCAGGCTCTGCGTGACTCTCACAACCTACTGCGAGGGGGCTTCCCAATTTCAGGCAGAAGTCCAATCAGCAAGTTAACCCCGCCAATCTGCTTTTCCGCCCTCCATCAATGGCCTCTCGTGACGGTCTCACAAGTGGTATAGGACTTGTTTTAAGAGGGAGTCTTCAATTACTGCATAAATATGACGAGACGTTTGCCCGTCCAGAAAGCTTCCAGCGGACTTCCAACTTAGCGAGAAAGAATTCGCAGGTCAAATGTGGGCTTAAGATAGATTCTTATCGAATTACTGATGTTTATTTATTTGATAAATAAGTAATTTAATGCATTTTTGCACTATCGTGGGGCAACGCCGATCCCTGCAGAAGTGTGAGCTGTCTCACTATAGTGCAACCTCTTAATCTCTGCACCATGCTAGTGCGGGGGGTAATGCCAGAATTTTATTCTATAAGATATTGCTTAGCTGATGTTTATGACTATTTTTCACCGTGTTGTCATATTGCCGTTAACGGTTGCGTGACGATTAGAATAATTCATCAGAATTAGAGTGAATTGATTTGCGTTTATGATGAATAGTTATGCCTGATGGCGCCTTGCGGGGAAAGCGTTGATCTCTGTCATCGCGGGAAAAACCGTTTCTTATTAGCATCGCGGCTTTGAACACAGAGAACCACCAAGATTATGCAGTTGCCGCAATTAGTCAATATGTTTGGCGCGGATCTCCAGCGCCGCTATGGCGAAAAGATCCATAAACTCACGCTGCACGGCGGATTCAGCTGCCCTAACCGCGACGGCACGTTGGGGCGCGGCGGCTGTACGTTCTGCAATGTCGCCTCGTTCGTCGATGAAGCGATGCAGCGGCAGAGCATTGCCGAACAGCTGGCGCAGCAGGCCGCGCGGGCCGATCGGGCGCGGCGCTATCTGGCCTATTTCCAGGCCTATACCAGCACCTATGCGGAGGTTGAACGGCTGGAGACGATGTATCGGCAGGCGTTGGCGCAGAGCGCCATGGTCGGCCTGTGCGTCGGCACCCGGCCGGACTGCGTGCCGCCCGCCGCGCTGGATCTGCTGACGGGATACCGCGAGCAAGGCTATGAAGTGTGGCTGGAGCTGGGGTTGCAGACGGCGCACGATAAAACGCTGAAGCGCATCAACCGCGGCCATGATTTTCGCTGTTATCAGCAGACTGCGCGACTGGCCCGGCAGCGCGGGCTGAAGGTGTGCTGCCATCTGATCGTCGGGCTGCCGGGAGAAACTCAGCGCGATCATCTGCTCACGCTGCAGCGGGTGACGGAGACCGGCGTGGATGGCATCAAACTGCATCCGCTGCACGTCGTCACCGGCAGTACCCTGGCGCGGGCGTGGCATGCCGGGCGGTTGCCCGAACTGGCGTTGGAAGCTTACGCCGCCAGCGCCGGGGAGATGATCCGCCATACGCCGGGCGAGGTGGTGTACCACCGTCTTTCCGCCAGCGCCCGTCGGCCGACGCTGCTGGCGCCGCTGTGGTGCGAAAACCGCTGGAGCGGCATGCAGGCGGTCGGCGCTTATCTGCAGCAATACGGCGGGCAGGGCAGCGCGCTGGATGAAAAGCGGCGCTACCGCCCCGGAATGCCGCTCTGAAGTGCAATCTTTGCCACACTTCGGCGTTTGCCGCCTTATCTCATTGCGGTTTTACGGTATGATTCAAAAGATTATGTCTGATGGGAGCCGCTATGAAGCAAATCCGGGTGTTGGCCCAGTACTACGTTGATTTAATGGTGAAACTGGGGTTGGTGCGCTTCTCGCTGCTGCTGGCCTCGGCGCTGGTGGTGCTGGCGATGGTGGTGCAGATGGCGGTGACCATGCTGCTGCGCGGCGAAGTGGAAAGCATCGACGTGGTGCGTTCAATCTTCTTCGGTCTGTTGATCACCCCGTGGGCGGTCTACTTTCTCTCGGTGGTGGTGGAACAGCTGGAAGAGTCGCGCCAACGGCTGGCGCGGCTGGTGGACAAGCTGGAAGAGATGCGCCACCGCGATCTGGAGCTTAATCAGCAGCTCAAAGACAATATCAGCCAGTTGAATCAGGAGATCGCCGACCGTATCAAAGCGGAAGAAGAGCGCCTGCAGGTGATGGAAAAGCTGACGGAAGAGATGGAGCAGCGCGAGCAGGCGCAGATTGAGCTGGGCCAGCAATCGGCGCTGCTGCGTTCCTTCCTCGATGCCTCGCCGGATTTGGTCTACTACCGCAACGAAGACAAAGAGTTTTCCGGCTGTAACCGCGCGATGGAACTGCTGACCGGCAAAAGCGAGAAACAGCTGATCGGCCTGACGCCGTTCGACGTCTACGGCCAGGAGATCGCCGAAAAGGTCATTGAGACCGACGAGAAGGTGTTCCGCCACAACGTTTCGCTGACCTACGAACAGTGGCTGGTGTATCCCGACGGCCGCAAGGCCTGTTTCGAGCTGCGCAAGGTCCCGTTTTACGACCGGGTGGGCAAACGCCACGGGCTGATGGGCTTCGGCCGCGATATTACCGAGCGTAAGCGCTACCAGGACGCGCTGGAGAACGCCAGCAGGGAGAAGACCACCTTTATCTCCACGATCAGCCACGAGCTGCGTACGCCGCTTAACGGCATCGTCGGCCTGAGCCGCATTTTGCTTGATACCGAGCTGAACGACGAGCAACTGAAATACCTGAAGACCATTCACGTCAGCGCCATCACCCTCGGCAATATCTTCAACGACATTATCGAAATGGACAAGCTCGAGCGGCGCAAGGTGCAGCTCGACAACCAGCCGGTGGACTTCACCGGTTTCCTGGCGGATCTGGAGAATCTCTCGGGCCTGCTGGCGCAGCCGAAAGGGCTGCAGTTCATCATGGAGCCGCAGACGCCGCTGCCGCAGCAGATCGTGACCGACGGCACGCGCCTGCGGCAGATCTTGTGGAACCTGATCGGCAACGCGGTGAAATTTACCCAGCAGGGGCAAATTGTGGTGCGCGTGCGGCGCGAGGCGCAGGAGAAGCTGGTGTTCGAAGTGGAAGACTCGGGCATGGGCATCCCGCAGGACGAGCAGGACAAGATCTTCGCCATGTATTATCAGGTGAAAGATCAGCGCGGCGGCCGTCCGGCCACCGGCACCGGCATCGGGCTGGCGGTCTCCAAACGGCTGGCGCAGAGCATGGGCGGCGACATTACCGTGCGCAGCGAACAAGGGCACGGTTCTTGCTTCACTTTGACCATCAAGGCGCCGGCGGTGCAGGAAGCCGTCAGCGCGGCGCCGGAGGAAGAGGAGCTGCCGTTGCCGGCGCTGCACATCCTGCTGGTGGAAGATATCGAACTGAACGTGATCGTGGCGCGCTCGGTGCTGGAGAAGCTGGGCAACAGCGTCGAGGTGGCGATGAACGGCCACGACGCGCTGGCGATGTTCGATCCGGACGAGTTCGATCTGGTGCTGCTGGACATCCAACTGCCGGACATGACCGGGTTGGATATCGCCCGGGCGCTGCGCGAGCGTTACGCCGGACAGGCGCTGCCGCCGTTGGTGGCCCTGACCGCCAACGTGCTGAAAGACAAAAAAGAGTATCTCGAGGCGGGCATGGACGATGTGCTGAGCAAGCCGCTGTCGGTGCCGGCGCTGACCAAGGTCATCAAACACTATTGGGATCATCAACCTTCTCACACTTCTAAGAAAACGGAGCACAAGGCGATGCAGATTAATGAGTCGTTACTCGATACCGCGATGCTGGAGCAGTACATGGACCTGGTTGGCCCGCAGTTGATCCATCAAAGTCTGGAGATGTTCGAACAGATGATGCCGGGTTATCTGGCGGTGCTGGATTCCAATATGACGGCGCGCGATCAGAAAGGCATCACCGAGGAAGGGCACAAGATCAAGGGCGCCGCCGGTTCGGTCGGCCTGCGTCACCTGCAGCAGTTGGCGCAACAGATTCAAACGCCGACGCTGCCGGCCTGGTGGGATAACGTGCAGGACTGGGTAGATGAGCTGAAGCAAGAGTGGCGCAACGACGTGCAGGTACTGCGGGCTTGGGTAGAGAACGCTGAAAAAAAATGACCCCGACGTGAGCCGGGGTGCGCGAATATTGCGCCAACACCAGGGAAATTGTGAACCTGCGTATTGGTTTCAGTGTTCTGGTCGAGCAGGTTGTAGCGAATTCCTAAACATCATACAGCCAACAACATAGCAAATGTAAGCGCTCTTGTTAGAAGATTCATTAAAATGTGTGATGTAGATTAGTGTTTGTCAACTCCGAGCACGAACCAGTTGACAGCAGCGACAGGAGGAAGAGTGATGAAAAAGGTGGGTGTAGTCCTCAGCGGCAGCGGCGTTTATGACGGTACGGAGATCCACGAAGCGGTGCTGACGCTGCTGGCGCTGGACCGTGCCGGCGCGCAGGCGGTGTGTTTTGCGCCTGATAAACCGCAACGCCATGTTATTAATCACTTATCTGGTGAGGAGATGGCGGAATCGCGCAACGTCCTGATTGAATCGGCGCGCATTGCCCGCGGCGCAGTGCAGCCGTTGGCGCTGGCGGAGGCCGCGCAGCTGGATGCGCTGATTGTGCCCGGCGGCTTTGGCGCCGCCAAGAATCTCAGCAATTTCGCCGAGGCCGGCGCGGAATGTTGGGTCGATGAAGCGTTGGCGCGTCTGACGCGCGAGATGCATAAGGCCAACAAACCAATTGGCCTGATGTGCATCGCACCGGCGCTGTTGCCGAAGCTGCTCGATCAACAAGCGCGGCTGACCATTGGCAACGATCCCGACCTGGGAGAAGTGATTGACGCCATGGGCGGCGAGCCGGTGATTTGCCCGGTGGACGACATCGTGGTGGACAGCGAGCACAAGATCGTGACCACGCCAGCCTATATGCTGGCGCCGTCGATCGCGCAGGCGGCCGTCGGCATCGATAAACTGGTGGCGCGGGTGCTGGAACTGGCTGAATGAGCAAATCGGTCGGCGGATGGCGGCGGCTGCGTCCGTGGTATTGGCTGAAACGCGGCGTCATCGCGATTATCGGCCTGTGGGTGTTGGGCATTGTGGCCTTCGCCTTCCTGCCGGTGCCGTTTTCCGCCGTGATGGTGGAGCGGCAGATCAGCGCCTGGCTGAGCGGCGACTTCGGCTACGTCGCTCATTCGGACTGGGTGTCGATGGACGACATTTCGCCGCAGATGGCGCTGGCGGTGATGGCGGCGGAAGATCAGAAGTTTCCAGACCATTGGGGCTTCGATGTGGCGGCCATTGAAAAGGCGCTCAGCCACAACGAGAAGCGCCCGACGCGCATCCGCGGCGCGTCCACGCTGTCGCAGCAGACCGCCAAGAACCTGTTTTTGTGGGATGGCCGCAGCTGGCTGCGCAAAGGATTGGAGGCCGGGCTGACGTCGGGCATCGAGCTGGTGTGGACCAAGCGGCGTATTCTGACGGTGTATCTGAACATCGTGGAGTTCGGCGACGGGGTGTTCGGCGTGGAAGAGGCTTCACAGCGCTTTTTCCATAAGCCGGCCAAGCGCCTGACCGCGGCCGAAGCGGCGCTGCTGGCGGCGGTATTGCCGAATCCGCACCGCTTCAGGGCCGATGCGCCGTCCGGTTATGTGGCGCAGCGACAGCAGTGGATTATGCGCCAGATGCGCCAGTTGGGTGGGGAAGGTTTCCTGAAAGAGAACAAGCTGGATTAACCAAGCGATACCCTGCTTTCGGGCAAGGTATCCCTCTCTTCGGTGGCTAATGCCGCATCAGGGCTTTTCGCTGATAAATGCAGTTAAATCCGCGTGCATCTTTTTAAGCGATAGTTCATCCACGTACGGCATATGCCCGGTGTCATACCAATAGAAACGGATATTGTCGCGTAATTTGGGCGACACGGGCAGATGGCTCATCTCATATTTGGCGACGAAGTAAGGGGTGGCCAGGTCGTAAACCCCGCCAATCACCATCACTCTCATTGTCGGAGTCATTTTCATCACTCGCGACAGGTTCGGCAACACGTTAAATGATCTGTCCCGGCTGTTGCTGGACATGTTCCAGTCATAGACCTCATTGGAAAATGCGCGATAGTTTTGGTCGGCGCTAAAATGCAGCGTTTTGCCAAGATAATCGTGGAATTGCGCGACGTAGGCGGAAGTAATTGCACTGACGTTGGGATCGTAGTTGGACGTTTCAGCGATATTATCCAGCGACGGCCCACGATAGCGGGTATCGATTCTGCCAATGGTCTCGTCTTGGCTGCGCAACAGTTGCTTGGCGAAGACCGGTCCACTCAGGCGCAAATTGGCATTGAGCCAATAATCGGCCGGAATGCCGGTAAATTGGTAAAGCTGCTCGGCGAGCGTTTGGCGATCTTTTTCAGGCAGATTGGCACCTTGCAGCAAGGCTGGGGCATAAGTCCCCAGCGCAAACTGCTCGGCCTGGTCTAACAGGGTTTTCAGGCTCTGGTGTTTGCCCGGCAGCCGCTGGTGGTACCATGCGCTGGCTGCGTAGGTTGGGAGCGCCAGATAGTAAGGTTGATCGACGCCGGGGTTTTGATTGGGATCGTCGACGTTATTGTCGTAGTTCAGAAACTGCGACATCAGGATAATACCGTTAAGATCGATATTCTGATTTTTTAGCGTCTCGGCCAATACCACCGAGCGGGTAGTGCCGTAGCTTTCACCCAATAAATATTTAGGTGAGTTCCAGCGTTGGTAATGCGTTAAAAACTGAACGATAAATTGAGAAAAAGCCTGAGCATCACCGTTGACGCCATAGACGTTGCTGGCACTCTGTGCTTTTTGCTGCGCTCTCTCCGGCTGGCTGGCGGCACTGCTGGAAAAGCGGCTGTAACCCGTTCCGGGGGCATCGATAAACACCAGATCGCTGACGTTGAGCAGACTGTATTGGTTATCGGTGAGTTGGTAAGGCGCCAGCTGTGTTTTCTCTGGCTGAGTAGCGATAACCCGTTTAGGCCCCAGCGCCCCCATATGCAGCCACAGCGAGGCGGAGCCCGGCCCGCCGTTGTAGATAAAGGTAATCGGCCTGCTTTCGTTCTTATTCTCATTCTTTTTGAAATACGCAACATAGAACATGCCGGTCACGGGATCTTCCGGATCCTCTTTACTCAATTCCAGCACCCCGGTTTGCGCCTGATAATTGATTTTTACCTGGTCGACCGTGATCGCGCCTTGAGTAGCAACGGTTTGACCGGTCATCGGGGGCGGGGCATGTTCGGCGCGGGGTGTATCCTGAGTGGGATTGGCGGCGGAAACTCCGGCGGTGAATAAAGAAACGGCAGTGAGAAAACCGATTAAAATTCTGTCCATTTGAATTTTATCCGTAATGAAGTGAGAGATTACTTTAAACGCGGCTCATTAAACCAGAGTAAAACAGCGGGAAGCGTACAGAAAAGCGGCAAGGGGAAGCCCCCTTGCCTGAAGGATCATTTCACATAGGTAAAGGCGGTGGTGACGTGCTTCACGCCGCTGACCTGGCTGGCGATCTGCGCCGCCGACTGCCCTTCCTGCTGTGTGACCAGGCCCAGCAAGAACACTTCGCCGTTTTCGGTGGTGACTTTCACGTTGGACGATTTCACCGTATCGCTGGTCAACAGCTGCGAACGCACCTTGGTGGTGATCCAGGTGTCGGAGGACGCGGTGCTCAGGCTGACCGGCGTGCCCTGGCGAATTTCGTTATACACTTCGGTCGTGCCTTCCACGCCCATGGCGATCTGCTTGGCGCGCGCGGTGAGATCGGCGTTAGGCGACTGGCCGGTCAACAGCACCTTGCCCTGATAGGCGGTGGCGACCACCCGGGCCTCTTTCTTCAACTGCTGGTCTTTGCTCAGGGCGCTTTCTACCCTGGCTTCCAGCGTGCCGTCATCCACCTGGGTCCCTACGCTGCGCGGGTCGGTGGCGGTTTTGGTGGCGACGGCCGCACTGCCGACGACGACGCCGGCGATACAGCCTTGCAACAGCAGGGCGCTGGACAGCACTGCAAATGTGGCTTTTAGCTTCATCTCAGTTCCTTAATCGTCCTGGTGGGGGAATAACGTATTGTCTATCAGGTCGCACAGGCAGTTTACGGTCAGCATATGCATTTCCTGAATGCGCGAACTGCGGTGCGACGGGATGCGGATCTCGACATCCTGTTGGCCGAGCAACCCGGCCAGCTCGCCGCCGTCGTAGCCGGTGAGCGCGACGATGGTCATATCGCGCGTGACGGCCGCTTCGACCGCTTTCACAATATCACGGCTGTTGCCGCGGGTGGAAATCGCCAGCAGCACGTCGCCGGTGTGCCCGAGCGCGCGCACCTGCTTGGCGTACACTTCGTCGTGCAGGCGATCGTTGCTGATCGCGGTCAGCACCACGTTGTCGGCGTTGAGGGCGATGGCCGGCAGGCTGGGGCGCTCGGTTTCAAAACGGTTGATCATGCTGGCGGCGAAGTGCTGCGCGTTGGCCGCCGAGGTGCCGTTGCCGCAGCACAGGATTTTGTTGCCGTTGAGTAAGGATTGAACCAGCGTCATCGCAGCGCGGGAAATGGCGTCAGGTAACGCTTCCGCCGCCGCGATCTGGGTTTGGATGCTTTCGGTAAAACAGACTTTAATTCTATCCAGCACGTTGTATTAATCCACTAAGTCAAAGGGCCGGTCTGCGCCGCAAAACCCCAATTAATCCGCATTGAAGGCGTTGGGTATCCATTCTAACTGGCTACCGGTAATGGCCAAAACATCAAAACGGCAAGATGATGTGTCAAAACTGGCGCCGCGCCCCGCCAGCCAGACGGCGGCGGCGTGCAGCAACCGCTGTTGTTTGCGAGAGGTAACGCTGGCGGCCGCGCCGCCGAAGGCGTCGTTGCGGCGGTAGCGCACTTCGACGAACACCCAGGTGGCGCCGTCGCGCATGATGAGGTCGAGCTCGCCGCCGCGCACCGCAACGTTGGCGGCGCAGAAGGTGAGCCCGGCGCGTTCCAGATGACGGCGGGCCAGTAACTCATAGCCCGCCCCGGCGGCGCGTGGGTTCAAGAGACCGGCACGACCGTACCCTGACGATATTGCAGCCAAGGCAGCTTGCGGTTGATCACGCAGTTCGGCGACGCGCTCAGCGTGCCGGTGGTGCCGGAAACCTGGAAGCCCGGCAGTTGGCGCATTTCAGCAAAGTGGTTGGCCAATGTCCAGGCATCCATCCCCATCGCATACAGGCGCACCAGCGAGTAATCGTTGCGGAAACGTGCGCTGGCCTGCTGCAACAGCTGAGGGTTTGAGCCCGCCAGCAGCGGAATATCGCTGAACTGCAGACCTTCCATTTCCAGACGGAAGTCCGGGCCGGCGCCGGCCTGGTAGCTGCGCGAGCTGGCGTACATCGCCGGTTTGCCGCGCGAGCTGGTGGCCATGTCGATCATCGGTTTGATCAGCGTCAGCTGGGACTGGGTAGCGACGATATACACCGCGTCGACGCTGCCGCCGGTAGCGGCGGGCACGTCGCTCGGCGGCGCCGGAATGGTCAGCCCGGCGATGGTCACGCTCTGCGGCGCCGGGGCGCTCGACATCGGCGTGCCGGTCATGCGGATGCCGCCGCTGTTCACCATCTGGCGCAGTTCACCGGCGGAGCCGATGTCCTGACGCAGCACGGTTTGCCCGCCTTGCTTCTGCCATTCCTGGTTAAAGGCCTTGGCGACGCGATCGCCGAAGGCGCCGCGCGGCACCAGCAGCAGCGGTTGACGCTTCTGTTGTTCCCAGATGTGGCGGGCGGCGTCGCGCGCTTCATCTTCCGGCGACAGGGCGAAGTAACAGATGTTCAGATTGTCCTTCGGCGTTTCGGGCTGGTTGAGCGCCAGCACGTTCAGCGTGGTGGTGCTGGCGGACAGCTGATCGACGTTCTCTTTCAGCAGCGGCCCGACCACCAGAGTGGCGCCATCCTGCTGCGCCTGGCTCAGCAAGGCGGCCAGCGGCTGGCTGGTGGTGTCGTACACTTTGACCTGCGCATTAGCGGCCTGCAGCGGCGTTATCGGCGCGCTGGACGGCGTAGCGGGTTGCGCGGCGGTCACGGCCGGCTGGCTCTCTTGCGCCGAAGGGCTGACCGCGCCGTTGGCGTTGATGTCACCGGCAGCGGCCTGATCGGCCGGCGCCGTTTGGGCCGGCGCGCCGACCGGTTGCGCGGCTTGAGGCTGCGGCGCCGGCAGGGAACCGCCGTTTTTCGCCGCTTCGAACCCTTGCTGGATGGCGTCGGCGAACACTTTCGCCTGGCCGTTCAACGGCAGCAGCAGGGCGATTTTCGAGGTGGAGGCCTGGGTGAAGTTCAGCACCTGATTCAGGCGAGCCGGCAGCGTTTTGGCCGCCGGGTTCTTCGGATAACGGTTCTGCCAGTCTTTGATGCCGGCCTTCAGCAGATCGGGATCCTGCTTGTTGTCCTGATAGACGCGCAGCAGATCCAGCCAGCCTTGCAGCACGTTCTCGTCGGCGTTGATCACCAGGCTGTTCATCTCCTGCGGCGTCAGCTGCAGCAGGGCCTGCCAGGTTTGATCCAGATTGTCCTGGTGCGCCTTGCCGGTCAGCAACGGCTCCTGAGCGATATAGGCGCGGATCAGCGGCAGCGATGCTTTGCCCTGGTTGGCGGCGATCTGCGCCTGGTAGTAGCGCACCTTTTGATTCGGCGACAGCGCACCGCTGTCCAGGTGGCCCAGCGTGCTGCGGGCGCTGACGTAGCTCTTGTTGGCGATCTGCAGTTCGGCGGTCAGCAACTGGCGTTCGGTCTGCTGTGCGCCGCTGAGGTTTTTCGGCAGCTGATTCAACTGGTCGCCGGCCTGCGGCAGTTTTCCTTCACGCAGCAAGGCGCGAATAGCAAGTAATTGCCAGTCAGCCTTGTTATCATCGCTGCTTTGCTGCAACTGCTGCAGGTAGTAATCGGAGCTGGCGCTCGCTTCGTCCTGTATATTGGCGGGCGGCGTTTGCGGGGCCCGACTCGGACAGCCTGCCAGGAAAAGGGCGGCCGCGATGACTGCGGTAAGTCGGACAGGCTTGGAACGCCCTGCTTTGGTACGAACGAATGTTGAGGAAAGCATACTGTATCCAGTGATGTTTTTTTCAAGATGCTCAATATTAAATCGGCAACCCGGATGAAACAATGAATCAACACCAACAATCAGTCATTTCTGCATCAACGCTGTATGTGGTGCCCACCCCAATCGGCAATCTGGGCGATATTACCCACCGCGCGTTAGAGGTACTGAAAAGCGTTGATCTGATCGCGGCGGAAGACACGCGCCATACCGGATTGCTGCTGCAACACTTCGCGATCAACGCGCGTCTGTTCGCGCTGCACGATCACAACGAACAGCAAAAGGCCGATCAGCTGCTGGCGAAACTGCAGGAAGGCCAGAGCATCGCGCTGGTTTCCGACGCCGGCACGCCGCTGATCAACGATCCCGGCTATCACCTGGTGCGCCGCTGCCGCGAGGCCGGCATTCGCGTGGTGCCGCTGCCGGGCGCCTGCGCCGCCACTACCGCGCTGTGCGCCGCGGGCGTCGCTTCCGACCGTTTCTGCTACGAAGGTTTTCTGCCGGCGAAAACCAAGGGGCGCAAGGATACGCTGATGGCGCTGGCGGAGGAACCGCGCACGCTGATTTTCTACGAATCCACTCACCGCCTGTTGGAAAGTCTGCAGGACATGGTCACCGTTTGGGGCCCGCAGCGTTATGTCGTGCTGGCGCGTGAGCTGACCAAAACCTGGGAATCCATCCACGGCGCGCCGGTGGGTGAGCTGCTGGCGTGGGTGCAGGAAGATGAAGTGCGCCGCCGCGGCGAAATGGTGCTGATCGTCGAAGGCCACAAGGCGCAGGAGGATGCGCTGCCGCTTGAGGCGCTGCGCACGCTGGCGCTGCTGCAAAAAGAGTTGCCGTTGAAAAAGGCGGCGGCGCTGGCGGCGGAAATCCACGGCGTGAAGAAAAATGCGCTGTATAAGCACGCGCTGGAGCAACAACAGCCGTAAAGCGGTTGACCTGCCGCCGCCGCGACGCTACTATCCGCGCCGGAGTTGACCAGACAGTCGCCGCTTCATTGCCGTCCTCTTCGGGGAGACAGATGGAGGGGAGGAAAGTCCGGGCTCCATAGGGCAGGGTGCCAGGTAACGCCTGGGAGGCGCAAGCCTACGACTAGTGCAACAGAGAGCAAACCGCCGATGGCCCGCGCAAGCGGGATCAGGTAAGGGTGAAAGGGTGCGGTAAGAGCGCACCGCGCGGCTGGCAACAGTTCGTGGCACGGTAAACTCCACCCGGAGCAAGGCCAAATAGGGGTTCACATGGTACGGCCCGTACTGAACCCGGGTAGGCTGCTTGAGCCAGTGAGCGATTGCTGGCCTAGAGGAATGACTGTCCACGACAGAACCCGGCTTACCGGTCAACTCCCTCGACAAAAGAAAACCCCGCGCAACGTCAGTTGCGCGGGGTTTTTCGTTTTCCGGCCGGCTTACACCGGCAGATCAATCAGCAGCGCGCGCAGCGGCGTCTCGGCGCGGATCGTCAGGCGATTCTCCTCGCGTACGAAGGCGCCGTCGCCGCAGGTCAGGCGTTGTTCCTCGTGGCGCTCGCCGGTGGCGGCGATGGTGCCGTGTATCGACTGCAGATAAGCGCGCGGCCCGTTAATCGTCAGCGTTTGTTCTTCGCCCGGCTGCAGATCGAGATGATGGATCCAGACCTGTTGACGCAGCTGCAGGCTGCCCTGCGCGCCGTCCGGCGAAGCCAACAGCAGGCTGCCCGCCGCCGGCAGCGCCAGGCGCTGCACCCGTTCGTTGCTGCGTTCCGGGCAGGCGTCCAGCCACAGCTGCAGGCGGGTGAGCGGCGTATCACTGCTGACGTTCTGCTCGCTGTAGCTCAGGCCCGGGTGGGTGGCCAACAGCAACGCTTCGCCGGCTTTAACGCGCGTGGTGTTGCCGTCGCTGTCGCGGTATTCCGCCTCGCCCTGCAGGATCAGGTTCAGGATATCCACGTTGGGATAGGTGCGCGGCTGGAACGACGCGCCCGGCGCCAGCACCTCCTGATTCAGTACCCGCAGCGACGCGTAGCCCATCAGTTTGGGATCGAAGTAGTGACCAAAGGAAAAGGTGTAGCGAGCCTGCAGCCAACCAAAGTCAGCTTGCCCGCATTGTTGTGCTGTTCTGCATGTAATCATGGCAATCGGCTCTCTAAATTCATTATCCAAATGGTAAGCATCTGGACGTCGGATTGTTAGCCAGTTAATCTGGTCGGCATATTCAAATTTCCTGACAGAGGGATGCGATGGCCAGAGATCGGGCGCTCACGCTTGAGGCACTAAGGGTGATGGATGCAATCGACCGGCGCGGCAGCTTCGCCGCGGCCGCCGACGAATTGGGCCGGGTGCCGTCGGCACTCAGCTACACCATGCAAAAATTGGAAGAAGAATTGGACGTGGTGCTGTTCGACCGTTCGGGCCACCGCACCAAGTTCACCAACGTGGGGCGCATGTTGCTGGAACGCGGTCGGGTGCTGCTGGAGGCGGCCGATAAGCTGACCACCGACGCCGAAGCGTTGGCGCGCGGTTGGGAAACTCACCTGACTATCGTCAGTGAAGCGCTGTCGCCGCCGAGCCTGCTGTTCCCGCTGGTTGACAAGCTGGCGCTGAAGGCCAACACCCAGGTGTCCATTTTCACCGAGGTGCTGGCGGGCGCCTGGGAGCGGCTGGAGCAGGGGCGCGCCGACATCGTGATCGCGCCGGACATGCATTTCCGCGCGTCGTCGGAGATCAACACCCGCAAACTGTATAAGGTGATGAGCGTTTATGTCGCCGCGCCGGATCACCCGATCCACCTGGAGCCGGAGCCGCTTTCCGAAGTGACCCGCGTGAAGTACCGCGGCATTGCGGTGGCCGACACCGCCCGTGAGCGCCCGGTATTGACCGTACAGCTGCTGGACAAGCAACAGCGCCTGACGGTGAGCACCATTGAAGACAAACGTCTGGCGCTGCTGGCCGGGTTGGGGGTGGCGACCATGCCGTACCCGATGGTGGAGAAAGATATCGAAGCCGGGCGGCTGCGCGTGGTCGGGCCGGAATACAGCCGCGAAGCCGACATCATCATGGCCTGGCGGCGCGACAGCATGGGGGAGGCGAAAGCCTGGTTCCTGCGTGAGATTCCGCGCCTGTTCGCGCAGCGTTAACGTCGGTTGGATGAGATCCCCTTGCCGGGCGGCAAGGGGATTTTTTTCGCCTTAACCGAAGCGCTGGTCGCGGCCGTGTGGCTCGTCCAGATCCTGCGCCGGCCCGATGGAAATGATGCCGTGCGGGTTGATGGTGGCGTGGCTGCGGTAGTAGTGGTTGCGAATGTGCGGCAGGCTGACCGTCTCGGCGATGCCCGGCATCTGGTAGATGTCGCGCAGGAAGCCGTACAGATTGAGGTAGTCGCTGATGCGGTGTTTGTCGCACTTGAAGTGGGTGACGTACACCGGATCGAAACGCACCAGCGTGGTCCACAGACGCAGGTCGGCTTCGGTCAGCCGATCGCCGGTCAGGTAACGATGCTGCCCCAGGATCTGCTCCAGGCGTTCCAGCGCGTTGAATACCCCGTTGACCGCTTCGTCATAGGCTTCCTGGCTGGTGGCAAAACCGGCCTTGTACACGCCGTTGTTCACTTGATCGTAAATCCAACCGTTAAGCTCATCGATCTTGCCGCGCAGCGCGGTCGGGTAGTAGTCGCCTGCCCGAGCGCCGACGCCGTCAAACGCGCTGTTGAACATGCGGATGATGTCGGCGGACTCGTTGCTGACGATGGTTTGCCGCTGTTTATCCCACAGCACCGGTACGGTCACGCGCCCGCTGTAGTGCGGATCGGCCCGCAGGTAGATCTGGTACAGGAAGTCGGCGTGATACAGCGGATCGCCGGTGGTTTCAGGAAAATCCTGGCCGAAGGTCCAGCCGTTTTCCAGCATCAGCGGGTGCACCACCGAGACCGGAATGATCTGCTCCAGCCCTTTCAGTTTGCGCATCAGCAGCGTGCGATGCGCCCAGGGGCAGGCGAGAGAAACATAAAGGTGATAACGGCCCGCTTCGGCCTGGAAGCCGCCCATGCCGTGTTCGCCCGGCTGACCGTCGGCGGTCACCCAATTGCGAAACTGAGCGGTTGAACGTTTGAAACGGCCGCCGGTAGATTTGGTGTCATACCAGATGTCTTGCCAAACGCCATCGACGAGTTGTCCCATGGGAATCTCCTTGGTGTCCGAGTTAAAAAACGACAGGGCCCGGCATGCCGGGCCCTGAATGACAGTTTAGATTACCATTTCTTGTTCAGAAGACGGTCGATGCTGAAGCCGCCCGGGCCTGCGACCGCCAACACGATGAAGCCGCCGGCGATGGTCAGGTTTTTCATGAACATCAGCTGGTTTACTTCGTTCGCAAAATCAGTGTGGAACAGCAGCGCGGTCAGGATGGTGAAACCGGCGGTGAACAGCGCCACGGTGCGGGTCAGGAAACCGAACAGGATCGCCAGACCGCCGCCAAATTCCAGCAGGATGGTCAGCGGCAGCAAGAAGCCAGGCACGCCCATCGATTGCATGTACTGTTGGGTACCGGCGTAGGCGTCACCCATTTTGCCGTAGCCTGCCACGATAAACAGGATTGGCATCAGAATACGAGCAACCAACAAACCTGTATCTTCTAATTTTTTCATCATCTACTCCAAAGTGTTTTTGTATGCCTGTTCGGCGGAAGCCATGTCAACGAGCGGTATATCAGGACATTCGCCCTGTCCGGCTCGTATCGTATTGATGGAGTGAATGTTAAGCGGGAAGTGCTCAGGTTGTTAGCAAGTAAAACTGTCGTAATTTTTCAAAAAATCTGAATCTTTAGCGTGCTAATAAAATGCCGCCGATCAGCAGGTTGCCCGGCCCCGGGGTTGGACGCGTTGTATCATGGGAAAAAATGCGGGCAGAGCAACAGGAGGTTTGAAGGAAAGGCTAAGTGGCTTACTTGGCGGAAAACGTCTTTTTAAACAGTCGAATAGCGCTCCAGGCGCCGAAAGCACGACGCGACCAGCGGATCATCTTGCTGGGGTGGCGGATGCCGTACAGCGCCATGACGCTGGAACCGAGCACCAGATAGCGGCGCAGGCCAAACACCGTTTGCCAGCCGCGGTCGATGCGTTCGGTCTTTTCCAGCCACAGAGACTTGTGTTCGGCCAGATCCAGACGCTGTTGCTGGATCTGCCGAATCAGCCTCTCTTTTTTCCATTCCAGATAGCGGCGGCGGCTCATGGCTCTCGCTCCAGTTCGGCGCGATCGAGCTCCAGTTGCTTGCGCGTGGCGCCCAGCAGCGTGGTGCGACGGGCCTTGACCAGCGTCCAGATGGTGCCGACTACGGCGAGGAACAGCAGCACGCCGGTTGTCGCGCCCAGCGCCACCAGCCGATAGACCGGATCGATGGCCCAGAAGATCAGGATCAGCAGGCTCATCAAACCGAAGGCGGTGAACAGCAGCGTCATGCCGGCCATGATCAGCAGCTGAATGAGGTTGGCTTTCTCCTCTTCCAGCTCGACTACCGCCAGCCGGACACGGGTTTCCACCATGCCGACCAGGATCGTGATGATGCGCTGACCGATATCCAGGACCCCTTTAGCGGGGCCCTGCGCGCGCACTTGCGGTTGTTCAGCCATGATTAACGACGCGCGAGCAGCACGCCCAACACCACGCCGACCGCCGCGCCGATACCGATACCGGTCCACGGGTTGTCGCGCACATAGTCGTCGGCCTGGCCGGCGATCTGTTTGGTTTGCGAAGCCAGCTTGTCACCGGCGTCGCTCAGGCGAGCGCGAGTCTCTTTCAGCGCGCCTTCCGCCTTCGATCGCAGCTTCTCCAGCTCGGCTTTCGGCTTGTCGGTGGAGGAGTTCAGCACTTCCTCCAGCGTATCGGCTAAGGACTTCAGTTCAGCGCGTAAGTTTTCTGCATTTGAATCATGTGCCATGTGATTATTCCTTAACGTTTATTTCGACAGACTTTTAACATAGCGGATTTTTTCGCCGGAGCAAAGGGGTGATGACCAGCAGATAACACCAGACATCAATTCCATATGCTTAAGAAATCCCGTGTGATGGGGCTCTCATCGATAAATCCGCTGGTGTAAAAAAATTATTCCGCCTGGGCGCGTTTCAATTCAGCCTGCGCTTCGGCCAGCTTTTGCTGCTTCTTGGCGACCTTGTCCAGCTTGCCGGTTTGTTGCGCTTCTTTCAGCTCTTCCCGGCGCTCGTCCACCTTGCGCTGTTTCTCTGCGATATTTTTCTGGCGTTCGGCCTGCAGGCCGGCTTCGGTGCAGTGGGTCTGCACTTCGCTCAGCGCTTTTTTCAGCCCATCCACGCGGTGGGTGTTGCCGTGCTGAGTCGCGTAGTCGATTTGCTGCTGGATATTTTGCGCTTTGGCGGCGCAGCCGCCCTCAGCGGCCGAGGACAGCGTCGGCAGCGCGCAGAGTGGCAGCAGCAGTAACAGTGAGTGGCGAAATTTCATTTCTCAGTTCCTTTTCATGGGATGCCTGAACAGGCATCCGCTTTCCTGACTGCCGGAGGCGGCAGCGCGAGAGGAGGGCGTTCATCGCCGGCTGAAGTTATCCTTCAGCATAGCCATGAAACCGGCGCGCCCCCAAAGAATCAGCCGAAATTCGGCGCGACTGATTGTTTTTTGAGCTAAATGATGCGAATGAAAATGAAGATAACGGCAATGAAAGGAATCCCCTTCATGTGAAGGGGATTATCCCAGATTGAGGGGGGAGCGCGCAAATTCGCGCACCCAGTGCGTTGGCACGGGAGATTCGCTCAGCGCGATGTGGTAACCGGGAGGCAGGATGGTTTGCAGCGCTTCGCGCGCCAGCAACTGCTGCTCCGGCGAATCCAGACGGATAACCAAGCCATCGCCTTCCGGCGTGATGCTTTTGATGCGGATACCGCGCTCATCCAGGCGCTGGTAGACATAAAAACCGTCGGGCAGCGACAGCCCTTGCTGGCTGGCGCGAATGCGCAGCTCGCTCTCGGTGCGCACCATGCAGGGCACCAACAGCGTCGCCAGCGCCAGCAGGGCGAGCGCGATCATCAGGACGTATTGCCAGCGCGGGCGCTTTGCTGTCACGCCCCTTTCCCCGGGTTCTGGCCGCTGGCGCGTTTCTTGCGCCACAGCACGATCAGCGAGCCGACCAAGCCGACCACCAGTAACACCAGCGGCAACATCATCAGGCAGAACATCAGCTGATCTTCATACTTGCGGAACACTGGGGTTTTTCCGAGGGCGAAGCCCAGCGTCGTCAGGATCAAGACCCACAGCAGGCCGCTCATCCAGTTGAAGAACTGGAAGCGTGCGTTGCTCAGGCCGGACAGGCCGGCGATGGTTGGCAGCAGGGTGCGCACGAAGGCCAGGAAGCGGCCGACCAACAGGGCGGAAAGGCCGTGGCGGTGGAACAGGTTATGCGCACGCTGATGGTAGTGGGCCGGCAGATGCGAAAGCCAGCCTTGCACCGTTCGCGTATTGCCGAGCCATCGGCCCTGTATGTAACTGACCCAGCACCCCAGGCTGGCGGCGACGGTCAGGATAACGATGGTCAATGGGAAGCCCATGGTGCCTTTGGCGATCAGCACGCCGACCAGGATCAGCAGGCTGTCGCCCGGCAGAAAAGCGGCCGGCAGCAGGCCGTTTTCCAAAAACAGGATCATGAACAGCAGGATGTAGAGGGTCCACACCAACGAAGGGTTCGCCAGCGTCTCAAAATCCTGCTGCCATAAGGCATGTATCAGTTCTTTAATGATGTCCATCCGGTGTTCCTAAAACGTCATTGTTTATTTTTATCTCAGCGGCGGAGCGGGCGTGGGCTGAAAGCGCGCGGCGATCCTGAATGCTGATAACGATGAAACGGCGTTGCTTTAAGGTTTCTAAGCGGTGCGACACCGGTCATAGGTGGTAAGTCAGCGTGCCACGGTACTGCATGTTGCTTTCTTTCCAGCCGGCCTGCCGACTTTGTTGCCTGGAGGCGTCCAGCATCCAGTCGACCTGGGCAAGCCGGTTGGGGGCCGGGGTGTCCTGGCGGGGGAAACGAATTCGGTAGCCCGGCTCTGCGGCCAGGGTATAGACCGGCGCCGGCAGGGAGGACGCGAGCAGCGAACCGGGGAAAGAGTACGCTCTGGGCAGCAGCAGCGGCAACTTGCCGGGCGCTTTGCGGCGCGCTTCGGCCGGTGCCCGATACACATGATCATAGGGGGAAAGCGCCGGCTCCGCCAGCAGCGGCAGGCTGCTCAGCGCGCTGGGGGTGGGCTTGGATGACGCCACGCATAGCTGTTGGCCGGAGACCGAACCGGTCCAGCAGAAAAGAGCAATCAGCATGGCAAACAACCAGCGCATTTATTCGCGTCCCGCCCCCGCAGCAATGGGTAAAAAAGTGGGCTAACTCTACCAAAATAGCACGATTGGCAACAGGGAAATCTACGTTGCCGACGGTGAAATAGTACACGGCAAACGGCGGTTCCGGCATCGATTCAGCGGATTTTACATTACCTGACATAAGCCGACGGTTTTTGACCGCCGTGGCTATTTCGGCTCGTGGCTCACGCCGTCCAGATGCACCACCGGGTTCTCGGCGAACAGATAGCGGTCGGCGTTGTATTCGAAGTCGTCGCTGGTGGCGTTGAACAGCATCTGCTTGGTGTTCTCCAGGTGCTGCCACATCGCCAGTTTGGCGGCGTAAGGATCTTTGCGCATCAGCGCCTTGAGGATCTGATCGTGATCGTCGCACCAGCTGGCGATCGAGCGTTCGTCGATATGCTCGTGCAGTTTCTTCCAGTAAGGGTTGTTGACCCGCTGTACCCACATTTTTTCCACGATGGTGGCCATGGCGGTGTTCTGGGTGGCCAGCGCCACCTGCACGTGGAACTTCAGATCCCACTGCGAGTCGCGGAAACGGTCTTCTTTGCGGGCGTGCTCCTGGATCTCCATCAGTTGCACGATATCCTGCTTGGTCACCTGGGTGGCGGCGAATTCGGCGATGTTGCTTTCTATCAGCTGGCGCGCCTGCAGCAGCTCAAACGGGCCGGCGGTGGCGAACTCGATGCTGTCGCCCGGCACCACCAGGTGCTTTTGCTGGTTGGACACCACGTGGATCCCGGATCCCTTGCGCACGTCCACATAGCCTTCCACTTCCAGCATGATGATCGCCTCGCGCACCACGGTGCGGCTGACATTCATCTCTTCGGCGATGTATCGCTCGGCCGGCAGCTTGTCGCCTACCGGGTAACGGCCGCTTTCGATGCGTTGCTTCAGCTCGGCGGCCAGTTGCTGATACAGGCGTCTGGTTTCAGTGAATTCCATAGTGAATGCTCTATACGGTGCGGTGGGAAGGGGCGCGTGGCCATCGGATTTGTTATACCACTTATTCGGCACCGCTGCCAGAGGAGCAAGGGGCCCGGCGCAGCGGCCGGGCGGGGGATCAGCTGCGCGCCGGGGCAGGCTGCAGCGCGGCCGGCTGCGGTTCGGCGGCCGGGCGGTTTTGCAGCACCGTCCAGATGACGATGGCGCCGAGAATGTCGAAGACCGACAGCGCGGCGAACAGCGGGCTGAAGCCGAGGGTGTCTGCCAGGGCGCCGACCACCAGGGCGAACAGCGTGCTGGCGGTCCAGGCCGCCATGCCGGTCAGCCCGTTGGCGGTCGCCACCTCATTGCGGCCGAACACGTCGGAAGAGAGGGTGATCAACGCGCCGGACAGCGCCTGATGGGCGAAGCCGCCGACGCACAGCAGCGCGATAGCCGCGTAAGGGCTGGTGAACAGGCCGATCATGCCGGGGCCGATCATCAACACCGCACCCATCGTCACCACCAGCTTGCGCGAGACGATCAGGTTGACCTTGAAATACTTCTGGAACAGCGGCGGCAGATAACCGCCGACGATGCAGCCGAGATCGGCGAACAGCATCGGCATCCAGGCAAACATGGCGATCTCTTTCAGGTTAAAACCGTAGGCCTTGAACATGAACAGCGGGATCCAGGCGTTGAAGGTGCCCCACGCCGGCTCCGCCAGAAAGCGCGGCAGCGCGATGCCCCAGAACTGGCGGTTGCGCACGATCTGCCAGGCGGACATCTTTTTGGCGTTAGAGGTCTGGTGCTGCGCTTCCTGGCCTTCGAGGATGTAACGGCGTTCTTCCTGGCTCAGTTTCTTCTGATCTTTCGGGTGTTTGTAGAACAGCAGCCAGCAGATAGCCCAGATCAGGCTCAGCACGCCGGTGATGATGAACGCCATCTCCCAGCTGTGCGCGACGATGGCCCATACCACCAGCGGCGGGGCGATCATGCCGCCGATCGACGAGCCCACGTTGAAATAGCCGACGGCGATCGAACGCTCTTTGGCCGGAAACCATTCGCTGCTGGCCTTCAGCCCGGCGGGGATCATCGCCGCTTCCGCCATGCCGACCGCGCCGCGCGCCAACGCCAGCCCGCCCCAACTGTTGGCCAACGCGGTGCCCATGCAGAACAGCGCCCACAGAATGGCGAACATGGCGTAGCCGACCTTGGTGCCCAGCACGTCCAGCACGTAGCCCGCCACCGGTTGCATCACGGTGTAGCACGCGGAGTAGGCGGCGACGATATAGGAATACTGTTGGGTGGTGATGTGCAGCGTATCTTCCAGCGTCGGCGCCGCCACGGCGATGGCGTTGCGGGTCAGATAACCCAGCACGGTGCCGATGGTCACCAGTCCGATCATGTACCAGCGTAACCCTTTAATTTTACGCATCCGAAGTGTCTCCCCGTTTGAAGGTGTGGCCGTCGATGCGGCTGGCGAGACAATAACCTGTCATACAGGTTTAAAAGTTGAGTGATATCACAAAAGGAATTATTCGCCTGAGCAATACTGTGGCCGGTGAAATAGGGCATTTTTGCCGGTAAATTGAGCGAAAAAGGGCGTAGAGAGAGGATGAAAGGCAGACCTCGGGAAAAATTTGCTGGACGCTAGCAAAAATTGGTGTGATAACTTTTGTGATTCGAACCCCGTGCCTCACGGCAAGTAAGGAGCCCGAGATGGCGACGTTTTTAAGCGAAGATTTCCTGCTGGACAGTGAATTTGCCCGGCGCTTGTATCACGACTACGCGGCGCAGCAGCCGATTTTGGATTACCACTGCCATTTGCCGCCGCAGCAGATCGCGGAGAATACCCGCTTCAGCAACCTGTACGATATCTGGCTGCGGGGCGATCACTACAAATGGCGGGCGATGCGCACCAACGGCGTGGCGGAGCGGTTATGCACCGGCGATGCGGGCGATCGCGAGAAATTCGACGCCTGGGCCGCCACGGTGCCGCACACCATCGGCAACCCGCTCTATCACTGGACGCATCTGGAGCTGCGCCGCCCGTTCGGCATCACGGATATGCTGTTATCGCCGGCCACGGCGGATGAAATCTGGCAGCGCGGCAATGCGCTGCTGGCGCAGGATGCGTTTCGCGCGCGCGGCATCATGCAGCAAATGAACGTGAAAATGGTCGGCACCACCGACGATCCGATCGACGATCTGCGTCATCATCGGGCGATCGCCGACGATCGCAGTTTCGCTATCAAAGTGCTGCCGAGCTGGCGGCCGGACAAGGCTTTCACCATCGATGCGCCCGGCTTCAACGACTATCTGCAGCAGTTGGAGGCGGCGGCGGACACCGCTATCGGCCGCTTTAGCGCGCTGTGCGACGCCCTGTACAAGCGCATGGATCACTTTGCCGCCCACGGCTGCAAGGTGGCCGATCATGCGCTGGACGTGGTGGAGTTCGGCGAGGCCGATGAAGCGGCGCTGGATGCGATCCTGCTGCGCCGCCTGAACGGCGAGCTGCCGACGCCGGAACAGAGCGCCCAGTTCAAAAGCGCGGTGCTGCTGTTTTTGGCCGGCGAATACCGGCGTCGCGGCTGGGTGCAGCAGTATCACATCGGCGCGCTGCGCAATAACAACAGCCGCATGTTGGCCGCCGTCGGGCCGGATATCGGCTTCGACTCGATCAACGACCGGCCGCTGGCGGAACCGCTGTCGCGGCTGCTGGATGCTCAGGCGCGGCAGGGCGGTCTGCCGAAAACCATTCTCTATTGCCTCAATCCGCGCGATAACGAAGTGATCGGCACCATGATCGGCAATTTTCAGGGGGAAGGCACGCCGGGCAAGATGCAGTTCGGCTCCGGTTGGTGGTTCAACGATCAGAAGGACGGCATGCAGCGCCAAATGACGCAGCTGGCCCAGCTCGGGCTGCTGAGCCGCTTCGTCGGCATGCTGACCGACAGCCGCAGCTTCTTGTCTTATACGCGCCATGAATACTTCCGCCGCATCCTTTGCCAGATGATCGGCCGCTGGGTGGCGGACGGCGAAGCGCCGGCGGATATCGCGCTGCTGGGCGAGATGGTGAAAAACATCTGCTTCGACAACGCCAAAAACTATTTCGCCATTGAACTGGCGTAGCCGTTATCCGGGACCGGTTTATGCAAAGTACGATAAAGATTCACGAGCAGGATAACGTGGCGGTGGCGCTGCGCGATCTGGCTGCCGGAGAGCGCGTTGAGCTGGAAGGCGCGGTCGTCAAACTGGCGCAGCCGGTGGCGCGTGGGCACAAGTTTGCACTCGGCCCGATCGCCGAGGGTGAAGACATCATCAAATATGGCCAGCCGATCGGCCATGCGCTCGCGGCCATTGCGCCTGGGGAGCATATTCATTCGCAAAACGTCAAAACCAACCTGAGCGATCTGGACAGCTACCGTTACCAGCCGCAGTTCCCGGCGCTGCCGCCGCAGGCGGCGGATCGCGAGGTGCAGCTGTACCGCCGGGCCAACGGCGAAGTGGGGATCCGCAACGAGCTGTGGATCGTGCCGACCGTCGGCTGCGTCAACGGTATCGCTCGCCAGATCCAGCAGCGCTTTTTGCAGCAAACACAGGCGGACGGGATCGACGGCGTGCATCTGTTCAGCCACCCGTTCGGCTGCTCGCAGCTGGGGCAGGATCATGCCAACACCCGCATCATGCTGCAGAACATGGCGCGCCATCCCAACGCCGGCGCGGTGCTGGTGATCGGGCTGGGGTGCGAGAACAATCAGGTGGATGCCTTTCGCGCCACGCTGGGGATAGGGGACGAGCGGCGGCTGCGCTTTATGGTGTGCCAACAGCAGGACGACGAAGTGGAGGCCGGGCTGGCGCTGTTGCACGAGCTGTATCGGGAGATGCGCCACGATCGCCGCGAGCCGGGCCGCCTGAGCGAGCTGAAGTTCGGCCTGGAATGCGGCGGTTCGGACGGGCTGTCGGGCATTACCGCCAACCCACTGCTGGGGCGCTTTTCCGACTATGCGATCGCCAACGGCGGCACCACGGTGCTGACCGAAGTGCCGGAGATGTTCGGCGCCGAGCGCATTCTGATGAGCCGCTGCCGCGATGGAGAAACCTTCGACAAAACCGTCGACATGATCAACGATTTCAAACGCTATTTCATCGCCCATCAGCAGCCGATTTATGAGAATCCGTCGCCGGGCAACAAGGCCGGCGGCATCACCACGCTGGAGGAGAAGTCGCTTGGCTGCACCCAAAAGGCGGGGCTAAGCCAGGTGGTGGACGTGCTGAAATACGGCGAGCGGCTGCGCGTGCCGGGGCTGAATCTGCTCAGCGCGCCGGGCAACGACGCGGTGGCGACCAGCGCGCTGGCCGGCGCCGGCTGTCATATGGTGCTGTTCAGCACCGGACGCGGCACGCCGTACGGCGGCTTTGTGCCGACGGTGAAGCTGGCGACCAACAGCGAGCTGGCGGCGAAGAAACCGCACTGGATCGATTTTGACGCCGGCAGCCTGGTTCACGGCGTGGCGATGGAGACGCTGCTCAGCCGCTTCATCGATCTGATTGTCGAGATTGCCAACGGGCGTCCGGCGCGTAATGAAACCAACGACTTTCGCGAGCTGGCGATCTTTAAAAGCGGGGTGACGCTGTAAAGCTGACAAAAAAGGCGCTCGAGGGAGCGCCTTTTTATGAAGCAACGCGCGATTAACGCACCTTCAGCGGGTCTTCGTTCGCCAGCCGCTGGTCTTCCGCCTGGCAGGCGGCGGCGGTGAACAGCACGTCGGTGGAGGAGTTGAGGGCGGTTTCCGCCGAATCCTGCAGTACGCCGATGATAAAGCCGACCGCCACCACCTGCATCGCCACGTCATTCGGAATGCCGAACATGTTGCACGCCAGCGGGATCAGCAGCAGCGAGCCGCCGGCCACGCCGGAGGCGCCGCAGGCGCACAGGGCGGCCACCACGCTCAGCAGCAGGGCGGTCGGGACGTCCACCGCGATGCCCAGCGTGTTTACCGCCGCCAGCGTCAGCACGGTGATGGTGATCGCCGCGCCGGCCATGTTGATGGTGGCGCCCAGCGGGATGGAAACCGAGTAGGTGTCCTCATTCAGGTTCAGCTTTTTGCACAGCTCCATGTTCACCGGGATGTTGGCGGCGGAGCTGCGGGTGAAGAAGGCGGTCACGCCGCTCTCGCGCAGGCAGGCGAACACCAGCGGATACGGGTTGCGGCGGATCTTCCAGTACACGATCAGCGGATTGAGCACCAGCGCTACCAGCAGCATGCAGCCGATTAACACCATCAGCAGTTGCGCATAGCCCCACAGCGCGCCGAAGCCGGTTTCCGCCAGCGTGGAGGCCACCAGGCCGAAGATGCCGAGCGGCGCACAGCGGATCACCGCGCGCACCACCAGCGTGACCGCATGGGACATGTCGTTGATCAGCCCCTTGGTGGTTTCGGAAGCGTGGCGCAGCGCCAGCCCCAGCCCGACGGCCCACGCCAGAATGCCGATGTAGTTGGCGTTAATCAGCGCATGGAACGGGTTGGCCACCACACTCATCAACAGGCCCTTCATCACGTCCACGATGCCGCCTGGCGGGGTGATGTCGGTTGCGCCGGTGGTCAGCGCCAGCGTGGAAGGGAAGATAAAGCTGACGACGACCGCCACCAGCGCCGCAGCGAAGGTGCCCAGCAGATAGAGGAACAGGATGGGGCGAATGTTGGTTTTCTGCCCCTGTTTATGGTTGGCGATCGAGGCCATCACCAGTATCAGCACCAGCAGTGGCGCTACCGCTTTCAGCGCGCCGACGAACAGGGTGCCGAGCAGGCCGACGGCCGCCGCGGCCGCCGGCGAAACCAGCGCCACCAGAATGCCGGCCACCAGGCCGACCATGATTTGTTTAACCAGGCTGCCCTGAGTCATCCTTTGTAGTAGTTTTTGCATAGTGCTTCTCTTCCTGATGTTATCTGGCCGCCGCGGCGGGAACGACGCCGGACAGCTTTATATGATTCTGTAACTAAGTGTGTTTGCCGAATCAGTATTCAGTAATCGAATGATGTTGGAAAGAGGCGAGGGTGAAATTCTGAGCGCGGATCAACACTTGATAACATACTGGTTACATTTGTGTGATCGTAATAACGTTTGGCGTTTTGGGGGAATTGCCAAACAATCGCGGGGCGACTAGCGCCCCGGATAACAGATTATGGTTATTTCTTCGCCAGGCGATCGTTGCGGCGATTGACCCAGGCGTTGATCAGCAAGGTGAGCGTCAGGATGCCCGCCACCACGCCGAGCGAGATACCGATCGGGATGTGGAAGAAGTCGATTATCAGCATCTTGATACCGATAAACACCAGGATCACCGACAGGCCGTATTTCAGCATCGAGAAACGTTCCGCCACGTTGGCCAGCAGGAAGTACATGGCGCGCAGGCCCATGATGGCGAACAGGTTAGAGGTCAGCACGATGAACGGGTCGGTGGTCACGGCGAAAATCGCCGGGATGCTGTCCACCGCGAAAATCACGTCGCTCAGTTCCACCAGGATCAGCACCAGCACCAGCGGGGTGGCGAACAGGATGCCGTTGCGGCGCACGAAGAAACGCTCGCCTTCCAGGCTGTCGGTCATGCGCAGGCGGCTGCGCAGCCATTTCACCAGCGGCTTGTCGCCGATTGCCGAGTCGTCTTCCTTCGCCAGCGCCATCTTGATACCGGTGAACAGCAGGAAAGCGCCGAACAGATACAGCAGCCACTGGAACTGGCTGACCAGCCAACTGCCGGCGAAGATCATGATGGTACGCAGCACGATCGCCCCCAACACGCCGTAGATCAGCACCCGCCGCTGCAGGTTGGCCGGCACGGCGAAGTAGCTGAACAGCATCAGCCAGACGAACACGTTATCCACCGCCAGCGCTTTTTCGATCAGGTAGCCGGTCAGGAAGGCCAGCGCCTGGGTATCGGCGACGGCGCGCCCGGCGGTTTCATTCAGGTAGTACCAGAAACCGAAATTGAACAGCAGAGAGAGGCTGACCCACACCAGCGACCAACTGGCGGCCTGCTTCATAGTCATGGTGTGCGCGCCTTTACGGCCCTGCAACAGGAGATCGATTGCGAGCATCACGACTATGACGGCGGCGAAGCTGCCCCATAACCACGGTGTGCCAACGGAATTCATCATCAGAGGTATCCTTCAAAAACAAAAACGGCCAACGTCGGAAGACGCCAGCCGCTCTGTGAACGCTGCAAGCAAACCTCGCCTTCCGGCAAGGTCTCACTTACAACGTTGATGAAGGTGGTTACACCTTTGACATCAGGTTGCCCGGTAACCGGATGCTTGCGCATCGTAATGACGATTGACCGGCAATGAAGTTACTCCCCTTTGCAGAGCAGAAAGTAATGCAAAATGTGTCGGCGGTCAACGTGAATCGCGTTAGCCGGCCAACGCTTTTTGCGCGCCCAGGCTGACGACGAATCCCTGCAGCAGCAGGCGGCTGAACGGCGTGTCGCTAACCTGTTGTTGTTGCTGCTGATAGCGGGCCTGCTGCTCGGGATGCAGCTCGCCGAGCCACTGCAGATACTGGCCCATCACCGCGCCGTTGAATTCCGGGTGGAACTGGGTGGTCAGGGCATGATCGCCATAGCGCAGGATCTGGTGCGCGTCCTGCTGCGAACGCGCCAGCGTCTGCGCGCCGGCGGGCGGCGTCAGCACGCTCTGCGAGTGGATCAGGTTGGCTTTGAAGCGCGGCGGCAGCAGGGTGAGCCGCCGGTCTTCGGCCGCGGCGGGCAGCAGTTCGATCTCCAGCGTGCCCACCTCCATGCCCTGCGGGTGGTAGCCCACTTCGCCGCCGAGCGCGTAGGCCAACAGCTGGTGGCCGTAGCAGACGCCGAACAGCGGCAGTTTGATCGCCATAGCCTGGCGCAGCCACTCGGCCGCAGCCTCGCTCCACGGCAGCTGTTCGGTCACCATCGCCGGCGAGCCGGTGATGACCACGCCGCAATAGGCGGCCGGCGGCAACGGCTGCTCGCCGGCGGGCAAGTGTACGATGTGCGCGCGTTCGGCGTCGATATTGCCCTGTTGCAGGAACATGCCATCAAAGTTGGCCAATTCCTGACGAATGGCCTGCGGCGCGTCGCCGGTTTGCATCACGAGCAGCGGTTTCATCTCATTCTCCGTCGGCGGGGAAGACGACGCCGGTCTGGCGGCGGATATCGGTCAGCAGGCGGGCGACGATCAGCGAATTCTCCAGCCCCGGATGTTCCACCCGGTGATTTTCCACCAGCTCGGCGAAGGCCAGCGCTTCATACAGCATGGTGTTGATGTGCTGCGGCTGGCTCAGATCCTGGCGGTTGCCGCCGCGCGGCGTCAGCGCCACGCCCTGACACTCGGAAATCTTGTCGATAATCAGCGTGCCTTCCTCTCCCTGGATCTCGCTGGGGATCGCCGAGTCGCTGACCTTGGAATGGGAAAGCGTGACGTCGAAATCGCCGTAGTTCAGGCAGACGGTGCCGTGGGCGTCCACGCCGGTCTCCAACAGCGTGGCGCTGGCGAGCACCGACTGCGGCGCGCCGAACAGCGCCACCGCGCTGGCCAGGCAGTAGTAGCCGATATCCATGATGGAGCCGTTGGAGAACTGCGGGTTAAACGTGTTGGGGTTCTCGCCGGCCAGGTAGCGCGGGTAGCGCGAAGAGTATTGGCAGTAGTTGATGAAGGCTTTGCGCAGCCGGCCGACTTTCGGCAATGCCTGCTGCAGCGCCAGAAAATTCGGCAGATAGGCGCTTTTGAACGCTTCGAACAGCACCACCTGATTTTCCCGCGCGCAGGCCGCCAGCTGTTCCGCTTCGCGCTGGTTGGAGGCCAGCGGTTTTTCGCAGATCACGTGCTTTTTATGGCGCAGGAACAGCAGCGATTGCGGGCAGTACAGGGAGTTGGGGCTGGCGATATACACCGCGTCTATGGCATCGGACTGGGCCATTGCCTCGAGCGAGTCGAAAAACTGCGTGACCTGATAGTTGGCGCCAAACGCCTGCGCCTGTTCCAGGGAGCGTGAATACACGGCGCTCAGCTTGAGTTTGCCGCTTTCATGGGCGGCATCGATAAAACGTTCCGTAATCCAGTTGGTGCCGACGACGGCAAAGCGAATCATGGCGAACTCCGGTCCAGGCTTAAAACCGCAGATTATCACGCCCTCATTCGCTATGCATACAGCTCGCCGAACAGCGAAAGGTGCGTCAGATACAGCCGGGTATCGAACTCCAACTGGTGGTAATCCGGTTCCATATGGCAACACAGGCTGTAGAACGCCTTGTTGTGATCTTTCTCTTTCAGGTGCGCCAGCTCATGCACCACGATCATGCGCAGGAACGGTTCGGGCGCGACCTTGAACACCGTCGCCACGCGAATTTCCGCCTTGGCTTTCAGCTTGCCGCCCTGCACGCGGGAGATGGCGGTGTGCAGGCCCAGCGCGTGCTTCATGACGTGGATCTTGCTGTCGTAGGCCACCTTGCTCAGCGGCTGGGCGTTGCGCAGATACTGGTTTTTCAGATCGACGGTAAACTGATACAGCGATTTGTCGGTGGTGCAGTCGTGCACCTGCGGATAGCGCTGCAGCAGCACGTCTCCCAGCCGGTTCTGGTGGATCAATTGCTGCACCTGACTTTGCAGATGCGCCGGGTAGCCTTGCAGGTAGGCGAGTTCGATGTCATGCATGAGTGATATTGCGTCCCAGTATTTCTTTAATTGGCCGCAGCCGCACACGCTGCGCATCGGCCTGTCTGGCTTCCCAGCGATCGTGTGCCGCCTGCAGGTTTAGCCAAAAGTCGGCGGTCGTTTCGAACAGATCGGCAAACAGATTGGCCTCGGCAACGCTCATGCGTCGATGCCCGTTGCACAGGCGATTGACGGTGGCGCGGGTGACGCCCAATACCTTTGCCAGTTCTTCTTGGCCGATGCCTAACGGCGTTAAATATTCTTCCTGCAGCACTTCTCCCACCGTGGTGGGTTCGCGAGTCGTGGTTTCCAACATAGGTTCCCCCTCGTTCAGGTATCTTGGTGAGGATCGAGGTAAATTTTTTCGGCGGCATCATGCCGCCACTGGAACATCAGCCGCCAGTGCATATTGACGCGCAGACTCGACCATCCCTGAAATGGCCCGGATAGCCGCTTGTAATAGTTACCCTTGGGGTGATGCAAATCACGCTCTTGCTGCGCGGCGGCTAACATATCGAGCTTTCTGGCCAACTGCCGCTCGAGCGCGCCGGGGATAAGACGGCTGCGCCTGCCTTCCAGATAGAACTGCTCCAGATAGCGATCGCGGAAAGATTTAATCATGCTTTCCCCCTTCCATAGGGACTGGCAGTGTAACATTTAAAGTTACACCCTGTCAGGTTAAAAAAAACATCGGCATGGGTGCTCGGGAGGGAAAGGTTAATGTTGTTGAAGGAGAAAAGGGGCGCAGGTTTTCAGATACGCGGCGCAATACGCAATTTATCCGAAAAAACATTTTACTGACGGGCGTTTTTAGGGGATAAACAGCCCAAATTTTATCAGTCAGGAGGGGCAATGAGCCAACTCGATCTGGGAACACAGCAACTTGAGCTGGAGCGTTATCCCCAACAGGAAGAATCCACCCAACTGCAGGCGTGGGAAGCGGCGGACGAATATCTGCTGCAACAGCTTGAAAACGTAGATATCGGTGGCCGCCCGGTGCTGATTTTCAACGATAACTTCGGCACCCTGGCCTGTGCGCTGCACGCGCATCGTCCTTACAGCGTCAGCGACTCGTACATGAGCCAGCTGGCGACGCGTCACAACCTCAAGCTCAACGGTCTGGATCCTGAGCAGGTCACGCTGTTGGACAGCCTGGCCGAGCTGCCGGCGGCGCCGGCGGTGGTGCTGATTCGCGTGCCGAAAGCGCTGGCGCTGCTGGAACAGCAGCTGCGCGCGCTGCGCCACGTCGTGACCGAAGACACGCTGATCGTCGCCGGCGCCAAAGCGCGCGACGTGCATACTTCGACGATGCAGCTGTTTGAAAAGGTGCTGGGCCCGACGCGCACCAGCCTGGCGTGGAAGAAGGCGCGCCTGATCTTCTGCCAGGCGGCGGACATTGTCCCGCCGGCGGCGGCGGAAACCACCAACTGGACGCTGGACGGCACCGATTGGCTGATCCACAACCACGCCAACGTCTTCTCGCGCGGCAGCCTGGATATCGGCGCGCGCCTGTTCCTGGAGCATCTGCCGCGCGGCCTGAATGGCCATATCGTCGATCTGGGCTGCGGCAACGGCGTGATTGGCCTGACGGCGCTGGCGCAGAATCCGGACGCGCAGGTGACTTTCGTCGATGAATCCTACATGGCGGTGGCCTCCAGCGAGCTGAACGTGGAGCACAACCTGCCGCAAGAGCTGGACCGTTGCCAGTTTGAGGTGAACAACGCGCTGGCGGGCATCGAGCGCGAAAGCGTGCAGGCGGTGCTGTGCAACCCGCCGTTCCACCAGCAACACGCCATTACCGATCACACCGCCTGGCAGATGTTCTGCGACGCCAAGCGCTGCCTGCAAGTGGGCGGCGAACTGCGCATCGTCGGCAACCGTCACCTCGACTACCATCAGAAGCTCAAACGTCTGTTCGGCAACTGCACGCTGGTGGCCTCGAACAAGAAGTTCGTGATCTTGAGAGCGGTGAAATCCGGCGCGCGTCGCTGAGAATCAATAACAAGGGGCGCGGTGCGCCCCTCAGGCTGTAGACAAAGGGGGAAAAAGCGTGGTTTTTCCCCCTTTGTGGTTATCAGCCGAAAATCAATAAATTGATTTTCCTTGTTTTCTATTCGCTGCTCTCTGCCACCCCGGCATAGGGATGAGGTTTGTCATCAATATCAGGGGCGCGGTGCGCCCCTTTTTTACAGCGCCATCGCCAGTCGCGTGCCCTGATCGATCGCGCGGCGGGCGTCCAGCTCGGCGGCCACGTCGGCGCCGCCGATCAGATGCACGGTTTTCCCCATCGCCAGCAGCGGCTGCTGCAGTTCGCGGCGCGGTTCCTGCCCGGCGCAAATGACCACCGTGTCCACCGGCAGGCAACTCTCTTGCTCGGCGCGGGTGATGTGCAGCCCTTCATCGTCGATCAGCCGATAGCTGACGCTATTGAGCATCTTCACGCCGCGCATCGCCAGGCTGGCGCGGTGGATCCAACCGGTGGTTTTCCCCAGGCCTTCGCCCACCTTGCTGGTTTTGCGCTGCAACAGGTAGATCTGCCGGGCGGCGCGCGGTGCCTGCGGGCCTTGCGCCGCCAGCCCGCCGCGTTGTTCAAGGCGGCCGTCGATGCCCCATTCGCGGTTGAATTCCGCCTGATCCAGGCTGCTGGAGACGCCGTGCTGGCTAAGGTACTCGGCGGTGTCGAAGCCGATGCCGCCGGCGCCGATGATCGCCACCCGCTGGCCGACCGGTTTTTTATCGCGCAGCACATCCAGATAGCTCAGCACCTTGGCGTGCCCGATGCCGGGAATATCCGGGGTGCGCGGCACGATGCCGCAGGCGAGGATCACCTCATCGAATTCGCTTAAATCCGCCGCCTCGACTTTGGCGCCCAGTTTGACCGTCACTTCACGCAGCGCCAGCTGACGGCGGAAGTAACGCAGGGTTTCATGGAATTCTTCCTTGCCGGGGATCTGCTTGGCGATGTTGAACTGGCCGCCGATCTGCTCGGCGGCGTCGAACAGCGTCACCTGATGACCACGGCTGGCGGCGGTGGTGGCAAACGCCAGCCCGGCGGGGCCGGCGCCGACCACCGCCAGTTTTTTCGGCTTTTCCGCCATCGTCAGCGGCATTTCGGTTTCACGGCAGGCGCGCGGGTTGACCAGACAGGAAGTCAGCTTGCCTTCAAAGATCTGGTCGAGGCAGGCCTGGTTGCAACCGATGCAGGTATTGATCTCGTCGGCGCGCCCCTCGGCGGCTTTTTGCACAAAGGCGGCGTCGGCGAGGAACGGACGCGCCATCGACACCATGTCGGCGCAGCCGTCCGCCAGCACCTGCTCGGCCACCGCCGGATCGTTGATACGGTTGGTGGTGATCAGCGGGATGCTGACCTTGCCCATCAGCTTGCGGGTCACCCAGCTGAATCCGGCGCGCGGTACCATGGTGGCGATGGTCGGGATGCGCGCTTCGTGCCAGCCGATGCCGGTATTGATGATCGTGGCGCCCGCCTGTTCGATCGCCAGCGCCAGCTGCTCGATCTCCTGCCAGCTGGAGCCGTCTTCCACCAGATCGAGCATCGACAGCCGGTAGATCAGAATGAATTCCGGGCCCACGGCCTGGCGTACCGCCCTGACGGTTTCGACGGCGAAGCGCATGCGGTTGGTGAAGCTGCCGCCCCATTGGTCGTCGCGCTGATTGGTGCGCGTCGTCAAGAATTGGTTGATCAGATAACCCTCGGATCCCATCACCTCAACGCCGTCATAGCCGGCCTGCTGCGCCAGCGCCGCGCAGCGGGCGAAGTCGGCGATAGTCTGCTCGATCTCCGCTGCGCTGAGCGCGCTCGGCGTAAACGGGTTGATCGGCGCCTGCAGCGCGGAAGGGGCCACCAGCTTGGGTTGATAGCTGTAACGGCCGGTGTGCAGGATCTGCAGCGCAATTTTGCCGCCCGCCCGGTGGACGGCTTCAGTCACCGGGCGGTGGTGAGGCAATTGCGCCTCGCTGTTGAGGATCGAACCGCCGCGAAACACCACGCCCTGTTCGTTCGGGGCAATGCCGCCGGTGACGATCAGCGCCACGCCGGCGGCGGCGCGCTCGGCATAGAACGCGGCCAGGCGCTGCGGGCCGTCGGGCAGCTCTTCCAGGCCGGTATGCATCGATCCCATCAGCACCCGATTTTTCAGGGTGGTGAAGCCGAGATCCAGCGGCGCCAGCAGGTGAGGGTAATTGCTCATTGCACTCTCCATCGGGTGAAATCGGGGCCCGTTGTTATAATTATGTGAACACAAGTGGTCGGATGAGATAAATCTAGCCGTTGTCGCGCCGCTTGGGAATTTGCGTTGCGCCGAATGTGATAGATGTCATGAATCTCAGACTCTGTTTGCATAACGAACAAAAGATCGGTTAGCCTTTACGCGTTGTAAATTCCTTCTCTCTGCGGAGCCATTACCGAAAATGAACACCCACACCTGTTGATATCGTGTCCCACGCTGTGCGCTCTCGCGCCCTGTGGGGATGTTTTGATCTCATTCAGGAGTGCTTATGGCTCATTCAGCGCAGTCCCCTTATTTCGTTTTACATCAACTGACCTGCCAATTTGCTGACGGCGAAACGCTGTTCGGCCCGCTGGATCTCGCTTTCGACCGGCAGCGCTGCGGCCTGGTAGGGCGCAACGGCGTCGGCAAAACCCAGCTGCTTCGCCTGATCGCCGGGCTGGATCAACCGGGCAACGGGCACGTCGAATCTCATGCCGCAGTAGCTTACGTTGCACAGCAACCGGAGATCGCCGCGGACACCACGCTGGCCCAGCTGTTGGGCTATGGCGAGGCGTTCGCCGCGCTGGCGCGTCTCGAGCAGGGACGGCCGCTGGCGGACGATATCGATCGTCTGGAAGGGCGATGGGATCTCCACGATCGCCTGCAAAACGCCTTCGCCGCTGCCGGGCTGCCGGCCTTCGATCCGTTGCGATCCGCCGGTTCGCTGAGCGGCGGCGAGCGGATGCGCGCGGCGCTGTGCGGCGCCTTGCTCGGCGAGGCGGATTTTCTGCTGCTGGACGAACCGACCAACCACCTCGACAGCGTCGGGCGCGCCTGGCTGTATCAGCAGCTGGATCAGTGGCGGGGCGGGTTGCTGATCGCCAGCCATGACCGGCAGTTGCTGGCGCGCATGGAGCGCATCGTCGAACTGACGCCCGGCGCGCTGCGCAGCTACGGCGGCAACTATGATGACTACCGTCGCCAGCGCGATACGGAGCAGCAGGCGGCGCGCGCCGATCTGGAGCATGCGCGCGAGGAGCGCCGCCGCACCCGCGCCCGCCAACAGAAAGAGCACGACATGAGCCAGCGGCGCTCGGCGCAAACGCTGCGCGTCGTCGATACGCTGAATATCGCCTCTTTCGAGCGGGTGGCCTACAAGTCGGCGGCGAAAGAGAGCCTCGGCACGCTGCGCAAACAGCATCAGGATCGGCGCGACAGCCTCGATGCGGCGGTGCGCGAAGCCTACCAGCGGGTGGAAGAGGAACCGCCGGTGTTGCTGGCGCTGCCGGGCAGCGAAGTGAACGCGAACAAGCAGGTGCTGGTGCTCGAGCGGCTGCAGCTGCCGTTCGTCAGCGCGCCGCCGCTGGATCTGCGTATCGATGGCCCGATGCGCGTGGCGTTGACCGGCCCCAACGGCTGCGGCAAATCCACTTTGCTGAAGACTATTCTCGGCCGGCTGGCGGCGCTTTCCGGCCATTGTCATTGTCCGCTGTCGACCGCCTACCTCGATCAAACCCTGTCGCAGCTCGACCCGGGCCTGTCGGTGATGGAGCATCTGGGGCTACAGGATTCGCCGTTGGCGGAAGGCGCGTTGCGCACCCGGCTGGCGCAGTTGCAGCTTGGCGCGGATCGCATCGCGTTGCCGCTGGGCTCGCTGAGCGGCGGTGAAAGGCTCAAGGCGGCGTTGGCCTGCGCGCTGTGGCGGCGACAACCGGCGCAGCTGCTGTTGCTCGACGAGCCAACCAACCACCTGGATCTGGCGTCGTCGTTGGCGATCGAAACCGCGCTGGCGGATTTCCCCGGCGCGATGATGGTGGTGTCGCACGACGAAGACTTCCTGCAGGCGCTGCGGCCGACGCACCGCCTGCACCGACAGGCAGACGGCTGGTGGCTTCAGGCCTGGTGAGGCAGGTGGGCGGCGCTCTGACTTAGTGCGGGGCGTTGATGCACGCCAGCAGTTGGGTGAAGGCGGCGGCCATCTGCTCTTCCGGCACGCAGGCAAAACCCATCAGCAGGCCGCGCCGCCGATTGGGCAGCATGTAGTAGCGCGACAGCGGCCGCACCAGCACCCCTTGCGCGCCGGCGGCGGCGGCGATCGCCACGTCGTCGGCCTCGTCCGGCAGGTTGAGGATCAGGTGCAATCCGGCGTTGCTGTTGAACTCGCTGAGCGCCTGTTTGCCGAGGTGCCGTTCGATCAAGCCGGTCAGGAAGGCGCGCCGCCGGGCGTACAGCAGCCGCATGCGGCGGATATGCGCGGTGTAGTGCCCCGCCTGGATGAACTCCGCCAGCGCGCTCTGGATCAGCAGGTGCCCGCCGCGGTACAGCTCGGCGTGGGCGGTTTTCAGCGCCTGCACCAGCGGCGGCGGCAACACCACATAGCCGAGGCGCAGCGCCGGGTAGAGTGTTTTGCTGAAGGTGCCGATGTAAATCACCGGCGCGTCGGCTTCCAGCCCTTGCAGCGCCGGGATCGGTTGGCCGGAAAAGCGGAATTCGCTGTCGTAGTCGTCCTCGACGATCCAAGCGCCGGCGTTGCGCGCCAGCGCCAGCAGCCGTTGGCGGCGCGCCAGGCTCATCACCGAGCCGAGCGGATACTGGTGCGACGGGGTGACGAAGATCAGCCGCGGCGGGTTGGTCGGCTGCTCCGGCGGCACCAGCCCGGCTTCGTCCACCGCCAGCGGGCAGATGTTCAGCGCATTGATGCGCAGAATATTGCGGATCCCCCAATAGCCCGGCTCTTCGATCCAGGCGTCATCCCCCGGATTGCACAACATGCGCGTCACCAGATCGATCGCCTGATGGATGCCCTCGGTGATCAGGATCTGTTCCGGCGAACAGCGCACCGAGCGCGCCACCCGTAAATACTCCACCAACGCATGCTGCAGCTCCGGGCTGCCGCCCTGATTGCTGTAGGTCAGCCGCTGCGGCGTCGGGCGGCGGCTGAGGCGCGCCTGGATCTTGCTGAACAACTGATGGGGAAAGGCGTTGACGTCAGGGACGCCGGGAATGAACGCCCCCCACTGTTTGGGGCTGGCGCTGGCGTGGTGCAGCAGCGTGGCGCCGCGCGCCGACAGTTCGACGCGTCGCGGTTGCCCGCTGCCGTCCGCCGGGGCGCCGCCGGTGGAGAGGCAGCTGTCCGGCACCGTGTCGGCGACGAAGGTGCCGCTGCCGGCGCGCGCCGACACGTAGCCTTCCGCCAGCAGTTGTTCATAAACGGTTAACACGGTGTTGCGGGACAGGCTGAGCTCCTGCGCCAGATCGCGTGAGGCGGGCAGGCGGCTGGAGGGCGGCAGGCTGCCGTCGAGAATGCTGGTGCGGATCGCGTTGTAAAGCCGCTTGTGCAGCTTGTCATCGGGCTGTTCGCCGAGGCGCTGCAGCAACAGATCACCACTCAATGAGCGCAATTGGATCCCTCAATTATTCGTAACTGGCACTCGATTATAGGGCCACATCCTGTGTAAATAAACGGCATTGTTTCACGAATGTGAACGAAACGTGTAACTGGCACCGACCGGAGAGAACAGCATGAAAAACGCAGAATTGAACCAACGCCGTCAGGACGCCACCCCGCGCGGAGTGGGCGTGATGTGTGGTTTTTACGCCGAGCGCGCAGAGAACGCCACGCTGTGGGATGTGGAAGGCAAAGAAGTGATCGACTTTGCTTCGGGGATCGCCGTGCTGAACACCGGGCACCGTCACCCGAAGGTGATCGCCGCAATTGAAAAGCAGCTGCAGGCCTTCACCCACACCGCCTATCAGATCGTTCCTTACGAAAGCTATGTTTCTTTGGCGGAGCGCATCAACCAGCGCGCGCCGATCGCCGGTCCGTGTAAAACCGCTTTCTTCACCACCGGCGCGGAAGCGGTGGAAAACGCGGTGAAGATCGCCCGCGCTTACACCGGCCGTCCGGGCTTGATCACCTTCGGCGGCGGCTTCCACGGCCGCACCTATATGACCATGGCGCTGACCGGCAAAGTGGCGCCTTACAAACTGGGCTTTGGCCCATTCCCCGGCTCGGTGTTCCACGGCCAGTACCCGAACGCGCTGTACGGCGTGACCACCGAAGACGCGATGAACAGCCTGGATCGCCTGTTTAAAGCGGATATCGATCCCAAGCAGGTGGCGGCCATTGTGCTGGAGCCGGTGCAGGGCGAGGGCGGTTTCAACGTGGCGCCGGCCGATTTCATGCAGGCGCTGCGCACGCTGTGCGACCAGCACGGCATCCTGCTGATCGCCGACGAAGTGCAGACCGGCTTCGCCCGTACCGGCAAGCTGTTCGCCATGGAGCACTACAGCGTTAAGCCCGATTTGATCACTATGGCGAAAAGCCTGGCGGGCGGCATGCCGCTGTCGGCGGTGGCGGGCCGCGCCGAGGTGATGGACGCGCCGGCGCCGGGCGGGCTGGGCGGCACCTATGCCGGTAACCCGCTGGCGGTGGCCGCCGCGCACGCGGTGCTGGACGTGATCGACGAAGAGCAGCTGTGCCAGCGCGCTCAGCGCTTGGGTCAGCACCTGGTGGAAGTGTTGCAGCAGGCGCGCAAAACCAGCCCGGCGATCGCCGATGTGCGCGCGCAGGGATCGATGGTGGCGGTGGAGTTCAACGATCCGGTTACCGGCAAGCCTTCGGCGGAGATCACCCGTCAGGTGCAGCAGAAGGCGATGGAGGAAGGGCTGCTGCTGTTGAGCTGCGGCGTGAACGGCAACGTGATCCGCTTCCTCTACCCGCTGACCATCCCGGACGATCAGTTCACCAAGGCGATGGGCATTCTGTCCCGCGCGCTGGCCCACTAAGGAGCGATCGGCATGAAATTGAATAATCCCGAGCTGTTGCGCAGCCAGTGTCTGATCAACGGCGAGTGGTGCGATGCCCTGAGCGGCAAACGTGAAGCGGTGATCAACCCGGCCACCGGCGTCGAACTGGCCAGCATTCCGCTGGTCAGCGAAGAGGAAACCCAGCAGGCGATCGCGGCGGCGCAGCGGGCGCAAAACGACTGGAAACAGCTGACCGCCAAGCAGCGTTCCGCGCTGCTGTTGGCCTGGGCCGACAAGGTGCTGGCCGCACAGGAAGATCTGGCGCAGCTGATGACTGCCGAGCAGGGCAAATCGCTGGCGGAAGCGCGCGGCGAAGTGGCGTACGCCGCGTCGTTCATCACCTGGTTCGCCGAAGAGGCCAAGCGGGTGGACGGCGCGGTATTGCAGGCGCCGCAGGCTTCGCAGCGTCTGGTGGTGGTGAAGCAGCCGATCGGCGTGTGCGCGGCCATCACCCCGTGGAATTTCCCGGCGGCGATGATCACCCGCAAGGTGGCGCCGGCGCTGGCGGCCGGTTGCGCCATCATCGTCAAACCGGCCGAGCAAACGCCGCTGACCGCGCTGGCGCTGGCCAAGCTGGCACAGGACGCCGGCATTCCCGCCGGCGTGTTGCAGGTGGTGACCGGCGAAGCGGCGCAGGTGGGCAGAGTGCTGTGCGACAGCCCGGTGGTGCGCAAGCTGAGCTTTACCGGTTCGACCGAGGTCGGCCGCATCCTGATGGCGCAGTGCGCGCCGAGCATCAAGAAACTGTCGCTGGAGCTGGGCGGCAATGCGCCGGTCATCGTGTTTGACGACGCCAATCTGGACGCGGCGGTGGCGGGCATCATGGCCTCCAAATTCCGCAACAGCGGCCAGACCTGCGTGTGCGCCAACCGTATCTACGTGCAGGACGGCATCTACGAGCGGCTGGCGGAGAAACTGGTGGCGGCGGTCGAGCAGTTGAAAGTGGGAGACGGCAGCCAGGAAGGCACCACCCAGGGGCCGCTGATCGACAGCGATGCGGTGGCGAAGGTGCAGAGCCATATCGACGACGCGCTGATCAAAGGGGCGCAGATCGCCACCGGTGGCCAGCCGCACGCGCTGGGCGGCACCTTCTTCCAGCCAACGGTGGTGACCGGCGTAACGCAGAAGATGCGCTTCGCCAAAGAAGAGACCTTCGGGCCGGTGGCGCCGCTGTTCCGCTTCCATGACGAGGCAGAAGCCATCGCCATGGCCAACGACACCGAATTCGGCCTGGCCGCCTACCTGTTCACGCAGAACGCCGCGCGCCAGTGGCGCGTGCCGGAGGCGCTGGAGTACGGCATGGTCGGCATCAACACCGGGCTGATTTCCAACGAAGTGGCGCCGTTCGGCGGCGTGAAACAGTCAGGGCTCGGGCGTGAAGGATCGCGCTACGGGATAGAAGAATATCTGGAGCTGAAATACCTGTGTATCGATGTGAGCTGTTGAGCGTCAGGACGTTAACCCATCCCGGCGGCCAGCGTCGCCGGGCGATAAAGGATGATGCATGTCTGATAATATCTCTGTTTCTCCGGCGCTTGCCGCCGGGGTGCGAGCACCTGCACCCGCCAAATCGTTAAGTTTCCTCGAAGGGGTGGCGATGATCGTCGGCACCAACATCGGCGCCGGGGTGCTCTCCATCGCCTACGCCTCCAGCAAGGCCGGCTTTCTGCCGCTGCTGTTCTGGCTGGTGCTGGTGGGAAGCCTGACCACCATCACCATGCTGTACGTTGCCGAATCCACGCTGCGCACCCGCGCGCATCTGCAGCTGAGCGGGCTGGCGAAGCGCTACGTCGGCGGCCTGGGCGCCTGGCTGATGTTCGCTTCGGTATGCGTCAACAGCGTTGGGGCGCTCACCGCCTACATGACCGGCAGCGGCAAGCTGCTGCAATCGCTGTTCGGCATCTCGCCGGCGCTGGGCAGCCTGCTGTTCTTCGTGCCCGCCGCCGGCGTGCTGTACCTCGGTTTGAAAGCGATTGGCCGCGGCGAGAAGTTCATCAGCATCGGCATGGTGGTGATGTTGACCGCCCTGGTGGCGGCGACGCTGCTGAAAGACACCACCCAGATGCGCAACCTGTTGGACGGCGACTGGCGCTATATGGTGCCGGTGTTCAACGTGGTGGTGTTCTGCTTCTCGGCGCAGTACATCGTGCCGGAAATGGCGCGCGGCTTTGCCGACAAACCGGAGCAACTGCCGAAGGCGATCATTGTCGGCATGGTGGTGACGTTCATTTTGCTGGCGGCGGTGCCGATGTCGGTGATTGCGCTCAGCGGGCTGAATGACATCTCCGACGTGGCCACCATTTCCTGGGGCCAGGCGCTGGGGCAGTGGGCGTTCTTCTCCGCCAACATCTTTGCGCTGTGCGCGATGCTGACCTCGTACTGGGGATTGGGCGGCAGCTTCCTGACCAATATTTTCGACAAGTTCCGGCTGGGCAACGACGAGCTGCCGCTGCGCCGCTTCGGCGTGCTGCTGCTGGTGGTGGTGCCGCCGTTCGCGCTGGCCTACAGCGGGCTGGTGTCGTTCGTCAACGCGCTCTACTTCGCCGGGGTGTTCAGCGGGGTGATCCTGTCGATCATGCCGATGCTGATCCTGCGTGGCGCGCGCAAACACGGCGACCAAACCCCACGCTGGCAGTGTAACTGGATCACGCATCCGCTGCTGCAGATCAGCATTGTGTTGCTGTACCTGGCCAGCGCGGTGTACGCCATCGCTTCATTGTTAGGCTATCTGCCCTCTGGATGGTGATTTGCCTTCCCTCAAGCAGTGATGTTGTTTCTCGGCATTGAGAACGGCGGCGTCGTGGCCGCCGATTTTTTTCTCACGCGCGCCGCTTTTCCGACAACGCCAGCCAGGCCTGCACCGACGGGCGCTGCCACTGCTTGTGCGCATAGTGGCGCACGCGCTCCGGCACCGGATCGCCGTGCATCACCAGCCGGTTGAGCATCAGCGCCAGATCGGTGTCGGCGATGCACCACTCCCTGAACAGATTGTCCTGCCCGTGGCTCAGCAGCTTTTCCACGGCGGCGATCAGCTTGCGCGCGGCCTCCTGCGCGGCTTCGGACAGCGGCGGGAACTTGCCGTTGTTGAACACCACCTCGGTCGAGCGCTCGGCGCGGATCGGCAGCAGATCGCTGCGCAGCCAGGCCTGGATCTCGCGCGCCTTGGCGCGCAGCTTCACGTCGCGCGGGTATACGGCGTGGGCCGGGTGGATGTCTTCCAGGTATTCGGCGATCGCCGAAGACTCCGAGAGCTGGAACTCGCCGATCGCCAGCGTCGGCACCCGGCGGGTGAGCGACAGCGCCGCGTAGGCCGCCTCTTTGTTCTCTTCTTTCGCCAGGTCCACCGGCTTCACGGTGAACGGAATGCCTTTTTCCGTCAGCACGACAAAGGCGGACATGGCGTACGGGCTGAAAAATTCACTGTCGGTATAAAGCTCGGTGATCGGTTGAGACATCGGCGGTTCCTCGGGGTTAAGGGGGGAACATTCATCATTGTTGAGGGGAGGCTAAAAATCAATCTGTTAGCCTAAAAGTTCTTTTATGACGCGGCGGAAGGCGGCGCTGGCGCGACGTGATATATTTGTTGCCAACACGTGAATTGGGCCGTATCGGGTAACATGAAGACGCAGTGGATAGAACGGGTAAGAGTGGGAGTTGCGCGCCTGTGGCCGCACCCGCTGGCGGTGGGCAAGCGAGAGATGCTGATTTCCAGCGTCGGCGCCGGTTTGGGGCTGATGCTCGCCGGCTGGATCAGCCACTTTATTTTGGGTGAGGTGAACCTGTGGTTTATCGCGCCGATGGGCGCTTCGGCGGTGCTGCTGTTCGGCGTGCCCAACAGCCCGCTGGCGCAGCCCTGGTCGATCGTCGGCGGCAATGCGCTGGCGGCGACGGTGGGCGTCAGCGCCGGTCTGCTGATCCCCGATCCGGGCCTGGCCTGCGGCGTGGCGGCGGCGGTGGCCATCGGACTGATGTTCAAGCTGCGCTGCCTGCATCCGCCGGGCGGCGCGGTGGCGCTGACCGCCATCCTCGGCGGCCCCGGCATTCACCAGATGGGCTATCACTTTGTGCTGTACCCGGTGCTGCTGAACTCGGTGCTGCTGGCGGCGCTGGCCATTCTGTTCAATAACCTGGCCGGGCGACGCTACCCGCACGCGCTGGCGCCGGCGGAGGCCAAGCCGGCCAATCTGCCGATCGATGCCGTTGCCATCACCCGCGCCGATCTGCACGAGGCGCTGATGGAGGGAGATTTGTTCGATATCGACGAGGACGATCTGCAGGAGATCCTGCTGCGCGCCGAGCAGCTGGCGCACCAGCGGCAAAGCAAGGCCGCCTGATCAGCCCAGCGTTTTATCTGATGGCGGAAGGCGCGTAACCAAAACGCTTTTGAAAGCGTTCGCTAAAGCGCGCTCTGGATTTGTAGCCGCAGGCTTCTGCAATGCGGGTCATATCCCATCGGGTGGTTTGAACCAACATCATGGCGTGATGCATACGGACGTCTATCAGTAAGTCTTCGAAGCGCGTCTGTTCGGCGGCAAGACGCCGCCGCAACGTTGCCGGGCTCATCGCTAACGTTTTTCCCGCTGTTTCCGCCGTCCAGTTTTGTTCCGGAGCCTCAAAAATCAAGGTGCGCAGGCGCTGTGATGCGCTATCCAATGGCAAATGCGTGAAAACATGCCCCCGTTCGGCCAGCGCGGTCAAAAAGTCCAACAGGCGATATTGCAGGCGAATATCGCTGATTTCTTGTTTTTCCACGCTTTCAATCACGTGATAAAACGTCGCCGACAGATCTTCGTTCAGAGGCAGCGTGTTACACGCGTAGTCTGTATAGCGAATGGGGGCCGAAGCTTGCCGGTTTCGGTGAAAGGTATCCAGCAATTCTGCCGACAGCGTCAGGAATAGCGAGCGAAAAGGCCGATCGATGTCGACCGGTGTTTTGACCAAATCTGCACGGGTATTGGGGGCGATCAAGACCAGTTCGCCGGGGTTCTCCAGAGAGAGGTGGTGTGAGGCCGTTGTAATATCGAGCTGGCCGGCCACGATCAACAAGACCGTCGCTTCATGGAAGACGAATTGCGGCGTATGCAGCTGGCGTTTCAATGTCGGCTGACACACCCCGCATAGCCGGCGCCTTGACACCGGAGCCCCCGAAGGAGAATACCAGGGCAAACGCTTCGCATCTGGCTCGCGTCTGGTTTTCATTGGCCTGGAGGAACTGTTCCGGTTCATGCTCGACTCCTTCATGCGGTTATTTCACCGTCGGCGCTACGTTTGGGTTCAGGCTGTAGAGGCCCGTCAGGCTCGCCTGGGCTAACACCGGCGCTTCCGCCAGGGCGGCATTCACATTAGCCCCTGTCAAAGGCCCCTGCACATCCAAACCGGGGGTAGCAAGCGCATAAACCGTGAAAATATAATGATGAACTAACGTATCGTTCCACGGTGGGCATGGGCCATCGTAACCGTAGTATTCCCCCTTCATCTGCTCGTCGGCGGCAAACCAACCGGTATAGTCATTGATGCCGTGGCGATAGGCTGAGGGGGCGCTTGGCCCGGCTTTGCCACGCGGCGTTACGCCGTCCGATTGAGAACCCGCCGCAATTTCCACGGTACTGGCCGGAATATCCAGCAGCAGCCAGTGAAAGAAATCAACGCGCGGCAACGACGCGGGCACAACCCGACCCTCTTGATTCACATTATCACCACGGCTTGGCACGTCGGGATCATGGCAGACGATCACGAAAGACTGCGTGCCTGCAGGCACTTCACTCCAGGCGAGATGGGGGTTGCGATTTCCCGATAAAGCGACATGGTTGGCGGCATCGGGGACAGCGAAGGCGAACTCACCGGGAATGAACTCTCCTTCTTTAAAGCTTTGGCTGGTCAGTTTCATAAATGCCAATCTCCTGTTCTATTGAGCGGTATCTGCGGGTATGTGATGTCCCCATTATAAGTTTTTCAAAATAAAGTAAGGTGACAAATCCAATCAAAATAGAACCAATTACGCTTATTGTGATTGTATTTGATAGCCTTATGTTGATGGGCGACCGATTCGGTTGCTGTGCCGGTGAGAGTGCCACGGCAAACGCTGGATGGGGATGGGGTTTGGTTAATATTGGTGGGGAAGAGGCTGCTGCGCGCCGAGCAGTTGGTGCATCAGCGGCAACACAAGGTGCCTGATCAGCCAAGCGTTTTTCGGTAAAACACCACCCGTTCCGTTTCTGCAAAGCCCAGCGCCGCATGCAGGCGCTGGGAGTCCAGATTGGCGATATCGGTATCCGACGCCAGCTCGCTGCACCCCTGCTGCTTGGCCCACTCCTGCACCTGCGCGATCAAACGCGCCGCCCAGCCCTGGCGGCGGGCGCGTTCGATGGTATAAATCCCTTCCAAAAACGCCACCGGCGACGATTCGCAGCCGTTGACATAATCGTAGCGCAGCGCGACCTCGGCAAAGCCAACGAAAGCGCCGTCCAGCCCCCGCGCCATAAACGCGGTGTGGTGCGGCGAAGCCAATATTTCGCGCATTTCTGCGCGGTGTTCTTCCCGCGGGCAGGTGGGCCACAGCGCCGAGCGCAGCGCCAGCCAGGCATCAAGGTTGTCGTGGTCGCAGTTGACGATCATGCAGGGGCCTTATGAGTCGGAATAAATCAGGAATGCCGAGAGGGAAGTGTGGCACGGCAGCGGGAAACAAAAAAGCCATTATGCCGAGGGGCGCCCTTCATTAGGATGAAAGGGGTGTTGATATTTTAAGCGAAGTTAGTATAGGGTACGGCCAGGGCGCTGATAAGGGATTGTTATGGATGCGAAAGCCGTAGCTCAAGGAATTCTTGAGGGAATAGAGTCTTTACCAAGGGGCATTGCCTATAGTGCTCGTAGGACATGGCAGGGAGCAGGGCTCGGCGGTCGAGAGCTTAAGCGCCGCAATGAAATCGAAACGGAACGGTTCATCAAGGTCGTTCGTGCCGGCTATGGTATCGAAGCCCCGCTACGTGAGCTGATAGCGGTGATTATCCGTGACTGCTATCAGCGGATGGATCTGCAAACACAAACCGTGCTAAGCCAAAAATTAAACCATGTAGAGGGTTATCTTACAGGACGTATGGGGACGCAGTTCATTCTGGTTCAGCAAATCACACACCATATTTTGAAAAAGGTTATCGGCAGCACACTTTTCAAATGGGTATTCAAAGGTGTCACCATTGCTGGGCTAAACATCATTCTTTTACAAGGAATTATTGAACAGGCCGCCGTTTCTTCGCGTCGTTTGCGGGAACAATATCCCTCAACGTACCATAAGCTCACGCCACGAAATTTGGACATGATCTACTTTCTGGCGGAGGAGTATCTTGAACCCTTTGTTGCCTATACCAGCAAATCGAAAATGTTCTGTGAAGGTGTGAATCATGAGCTATCTAAAGTCTTGGGGCAGTAAGCTCGGTAAAGGATTGTCGCACCTTGTGGAAGCGATTTTGGGCGGGATATTTTCTGTCGCTGCGTTTGGCTCACTGTTCTGGTTCGACGAATGGTGGCAACGAATTCTGAGCGCGGCAATATTCCTGTTACTGGTGTTTGTCACTATTGCTTTGTGTAGCCTTGTAAGAGGTGACCGATAGCGGATGGATCAATCAAAAGCCAGCGGTTGGATTTTAACTAATGGTTAAGTGATGATGACTTCCTATCGTTAAGTAATAAAATCAATGAACTGGCTAAAATCCTTTCTTGTGAAGTTCGTTAAATTTGTTGGCCGACAAACTGCTGACTTGGCTGAGTCCATAGTCATTGGCCTGTTCTCTATAGCGGCATTTGTTGCCTTGTTCTGGTTTGATGAGTGGTGGAAATCTATCGCTGCGGCTGTCGCGATCTTCTTTGCCGGCTTCCTGGTAAGTCTGGCTATAGGCTGGTTAAGAGGGGAAAGATAGCTGAGAGTGTTGGCATACTGCCGCCATTTTACCGCCACTGTGAGCAAGAAATAAAAAAGCCACTTCGAGAAAAGTGGCTTTTTTATATGATTTTAAAGCAAAAATTTGGTGGCCCCTGTTGGGTTTGAACCAACGACCAAGCGATTATGAGTCGCCTGCTCTAACCACTGAGCTAAGGGGCCAAGCCGCGAGATTATAGGGAATCCTTAAGCGGCGGTCTACTGTTACCCGCCCGTATGTTGCTTTTCTGCGCAGTTCTAGCCTGTTGTAATTGCTGGCGGATTTTGCGATAACCGCAGTAAATCCCTGCAATGGACTCACGATACTCATGGAACTTCTGGCGCCTGGCCTGCGGGTGGTGTTTTGCGGCATCAACCCCGGCCTTTCTTCCGCCTATCAGGGCTACCCTTTCGCCAACGGCAGCAACCGCTTCTGGAAGGTGATCCATCAGGCCGGCTTTACCGAGAGCCAGTTGGCACCGGAGCAGTGGCAGCAGCTGAAGGATAACGGCTGCGGCATTACCGCGCTGGTGGCGCGCCCGACGGTGGCGGCCAGCGAGCTGTCGCGCGACGAGTTGCGCAGCGGCGGTGAGGCGCTGCAAGAGAAGATCCTGCGCTACCAGCCGCGCGCGCTGGCGATTTTAGGCAAGCAGGCGTTCACCACCGCCTTCGGGGTGAAAAACGCGCCCTGGGGCAAGCAGGCGATGATGCTGGGGCAAACCGAGGTGTGGGTATTGCCCAACCCCAGCGGATTGAACCGCGCCACGTTGGAGCAGCTTACCGCCAGCTATCGCGAGCTGTTCCTGGCGCTGCAATGACATAAGGGAGTATGCGATGACATCGATAATGAAAGGCTGTGTGATGGTGCTGTTATTGGTGACCGGCGCTGCACAGGCGGGGCATTCACCACAGGAAGCGCGCAACCAGCAGAACGTGCTGGAGTTTTATCGGCAGGGGCTGAACAACAAGGATTTTGCGGCGGCGCGGCCGTTTTTGGGGGAACAGTACAAGCAGCATAACCCCAACGCCATGGACGGCGTGGCGGGTTTTCGTCAATTTGTCGAGCTGCTGAAAACGCGTTACCCCAACTCGCACAGTGAGGTAAAACAGGCGTTCGTCGACGGTGACTATGTGATTTTGCATGTGGAAGTCAGCGGGCGCGAGGCCGGCAAGACAGCGGCGATCATCGATATCTTCCGTCTCGACGGCGCCGGAAAAATCGTTGAGCACTGGGACGTGACGCAGCCGGTGCCGGAGAAGACCGCCAGCGGCAACAGCATGTTCTGAGGCATAAAAAAACCCCGGCAGGCCGGGGTTTTTGTTTTGAGTGCAACCGCCGGACTTAGTCGTCCAGGAAGCTGCGCAGCACTTCGGAGCGGCTTGGGTGACGCAGCTTGCGCAGCGCCTTGGCTTCGATCTGACGAATACGCTCACGGGTAACGTCAAACTGCTTGCCAACCTCTTCCAGCGTGTGGTCGGTGTTCATGTCGATGCCGAAACGCATGCGCAGCACTTTCGCTTCGCGCGCGGTCAGGCCGGCCAGCACGTCGTGGGTGGCGGAACGCAGGCTTTCCGAGGTCGCGGAATCCAGAGGTAGCTCGAGGGTGGTATCCTCGATGAAGTCGCCCAGATGCGAATCTTCGTCGTCGCCGATCGGCGTTTCCATCGAGATTGGCTCTTTGGCGATCTTCAGCACTTTGCGGATCTTGTCTTCCGGCATCAGCATGCGCTCGGCCAGCTCTTCCGGCGTCGGCTCGCGGCCCATCTCTTGCAGCATCTGGCGCGAAATACGGTTGAGCTTGTTGATGGTCTCAATCATATGCACCGGGATACGGATGGTGCGCGCCTGGTCGGCGATGGAGCGGGTGATAGCCTGACGGATCCACCAGGTGGCGTACGTCGAGAACTTGTAGCCGCGGCGGTATTCGAACTTGTCTACCGCTTTCATCAGGCCGATGTTGCCTTCCTGGATCAGATCCAGGAACTGCAGGCCGCGGTTGGTGTATTTCTTGGCGATGGAAATAACCAGACGCAGGTTGGCCTCAACCATCTCTTTCTTCGCGCGGCGAGCTTTCGCTTCACCGATCGACATGCGACGGTTGATGTCTTTGACCTGCTCGATGGTCAGGCCGGTTTCTTCTTCGATCTGACGCAGTTTCTGCAGGCTGCGCTGCACGTCTTCAGCAACGTCTTTCAGCTTTTCCGACCATGGCTTGGCCATCGCCAGTGCGGCTTCGAACCAGGAATCGCTGGTTTCGTTGCCGGCGAACAGGGTGACGAAGTTTTTCTTCGGCATTTTGCACTGTTCAACGCACAGCTTCATGATGATGCGTTCCTGGGTGCGAACGCGATCCATCATGGTGCGCATGCTGTTGACCAGGAAGTCGAACTGTTTCGGCACCAGGCGGAACTGCTTGAACACTTCAGACAGCTTCAGGATCTCGTCCGCGGCGCTGGCATGGCTGCGGCCGTTCTTTTTGATCACCAGACGCGTCGCTTCATACTGATCGCGCAGTTCGGCGAACTTCTGACGCGCCAGCTCAGGATCGATGCTGTTGTCGTCTTCGGTGTCGTCGTCTTCGGCATCCTCATCTTCTTCGTCGTCGTCTTGCTCTTCGCTCGACAGTTCGGAACCGATGTGGGTCGCGGTTGGGGCGATGTCCTCTTCCGCGTTAGGATCGACGAAGCCGGTGATCAGATCGGACAGGCGCGCTTCGCCCGCTTCGACGCGATCGTACTGCTCAAGCAGATAGGTAATGGCTTCCGGGTATTCGGCAACCGAGCACTGCACCTGGTTGATGCCGTCTTCGATGCGCTTGGCGATGTCGATTTCGCCTTCGCGCGTCAGCAGTTCGACGGTACCCATTTCGCGCATGTACATGCGCACCGGGTCGGTGGTGCGGCCGATTTCGGATTCCACGCTGGACAGAACCTGTGCGGCGGCTTCTTCCGCATCTTCGTCCGTGCTGTTCGAGTTTTCGGCGAGCAGCAGGTCATCGGCGTCCGGTGCTTCTTCCATCACCTGGATGCCCATGTCGTTAATCATCTGGATGATGTCTTCGATCTGATCGGAGTCGACGATATCTTCCGGCAGATGGTCATTGACCTCAGCATAGGTCAGATAGCCTTGCTCCTTACCACGGGTGACAAGTAGCTTCAGCTGTGACTGCGGGTTTTGCTCCATAAGACGGTATCCACACTTCAGAGTATTTAGGTTGGTGTCGGTCGGCGAAACCGCCAACAATAGCATTTGGGGCGTTTTCGTTATCGCCGCGGCCCACTATGGCGGCACTGTGCAGGGCTCTGCCCTCGCAATTATCGGCACTTAAGCCGTTTGGTATTCAGTTTTTCTTCGCTAAAACCTGGTTGAGGGAACGGACTTCTTCACGTTCCTCCGGGCTCAGGCCGCGCGTTCTGGCCTGCGCGATCAGCGTTTCCAGCCGTTGCTCGAGCACCGAGTCGTACAGGCTGGCCAACGTATCCAAAAAGGTCTGTTCGACCATGTCCTCAACGATCATATGGTTCCAGGTCGCCAAGGTTTCAAGCTGCTGGCTGAATTTGTTGTCGCGATACAGCTCCAGCAATTGCCCGGTTGTCAGGCCCGGCTGCGCCAAACAGGTCTGCACCAGTTCGACGAACAGCGGCAATCCCGCCTGTTTGGTCTGCTCCAACCCTTCCAGCGAAGGGATAAGTGTAGCCAACTGCGGATTTTGCACCAGTAACCCTATCAGTATACGCATGGTTGTGCGTTTTAGCTGGGGCGCCTGATAAGGATTCGCATTTTCAGCCTGCTTGGGCATCAGCTTGTCGAGCTGACTGTCGTCCAGCAGCCCCAGCTTGTTGCCGAGCTCCTGACGCAGGTACAAGCGCAACGTTTCGCCCGGCACCTGAGTAATCAGCGGCAGCGCCAGCGTGCTCAGCTTGGCGCGCCCGTCCGGGCTGCTCAAATCCACCTGCGGCAGCAGGCTTTCGAACAGGAAAGTGGACAGCGGCTGCGCCTGCTCCATTCGCTGTTCGAAGGCTTCTTTGCCTTCCTTGCGCACCAGGGTGTCCGGGTCTTCGCCATCGGGCAAAAACATGAACCGCAGCTGGCGCCCGTCGTTCAGGTACGGCAGCGCGGTTTCCAGCGCCCGCCAGGCCGCTTCGCGGCCGGCGCGGTCGCCGTCGTAACAGCAGACGACGTTGTCGGTGGCGCGGAACAGCAGCTGAATGTGTTCAGCCGTCGTCGAGGTTCCGAGCGAGGCGACGGCATAATCGATGCCGAATTGCGCCAACGCCACCACGTCCATATACCCTTCCACCACCAGCAGCCGCTGCAGGGTAGGGTGATTCTGCTGTGCTTCATACAGGCCGTACAGCTGGCGGCCCTTATGGAAAACTTCGGTTTCCGGCGAGTTCAGGTACTTGGGCATGCCGTCGCCCAGCACGCGGCCGCCGAAGGCGATGACGCGCCCGCGCTTGTCGCGGATGGGGAACATCACCCGTTCGCGGAAACGGTCGTACGAACGCCCCTGATCGTTAGTCACCAGCATGCCGGCATCGTTCAATGCGCGGCGCGAGTCGGCGTCGCGGCCGAAACGCTTCAGGGCGTTGTCCCATCCCGCCGGCGCGAAGCCGATGGCGAAATGGCGAATAACGTCGTCACTTAATCCGCGCTGCTGCAAATAGCTGCGCGCCGGTGCCCCGGAGGACTGCTGCAGTGACTGTTGATAGAACGCGCTGAGCTGTTCCATCAGTTGGTATAGGCTCTGGCGCTGATGGCGTTCGATCTGGGTCGGCCCGGTGCCCGCTTCGTAAGGCACTTCCAACCCGTGCATGGTCGCCAGCTCTTCGATGGTTTCGACAAACTCGAGTCGGTCGTAATTCATCAAAAAGTCGACGGCGTTGCCGTGCGCACCACATCCAAAACAGTGATAAAACTGCTTTTCGCCATTAACGGTAAAGGAAGGCGTCTTTTCGTGGTGGAACGGACAGCACGCGTGGTAGTTCTTGCCTTGCTTCTTGAGCTTCACGCGGGCGTCGATCAAATCGACGATGTCGGTGCGAGCCAGCAAGTCATTGATAAATACGCGCGGAATTCGTCCAGCCATAAGCCCTTACTTCATTAGCCTATAAACGAGAACAAGCCGCGCATTCCTTTCGGAAAGCACGGCCTTCGTATGCAACTACTCGGTCTGCGCGATTTTGAAAATCAGAAATTCACGCGGTGGGGTTGCCCCCGAAGAATTAATACAGACGAGTGCGGCGTGCGTTTTCGCGAGCCAGTTTCTTCGCGTGACGTTTCACAGCAGAAGCTTTAGCGCGTTTACGTTCGGTAGTTGGTTTTTCATAAAACTCACGACGACGAACTTCAGCTAAAACACCCGCTTTTTCGCAAGAGCGTTTGAAACGACGCAGAGCAACGTCAAATGGCTCGTTTTCACGTACTTTAATTACCGGCATGTGCCTCTCACCTCAATAAAATTCGGTTTGCTGCTGGCCAAGCGCCAGCCTTTTCAAAATGGTGCGGAATTTTACTCCAATGGATGCTGCTTTGTAAAGCATCACCGCAAATTGAAACCCGCGTCGCTCTGCCGCAACGTGCGCAATTTTGCACCGGGCGCTGATTATAGACTAATCAGAAAAAAATGCTCGTGTTTAATCGCTCGGGCATTTTCTGGATGAATCATCGACATAGGCGCAAGCCGGTGACAAGATGCGCCGCATCGGCGGTAAATGCGGCGGAATGTGGTAGACTGGCGGCCGCACGTGAATGATGGGAAATGTAATGCGAGTACTGGGTATAGAAACGTCCTGCGATGAAACCGGAATTGCAGTGTATGACGATCAAACCGGTTTGTTGGCCAACCAATTATACAGCCAGGTGAAGCTGCACGCCGACTACGGCGGCGTGGTGCCGGAACTGGCCTCCCGCGATCACGTGCGCAAAACCGTGCCGCTGATTCAGGCGGCGCTGAAAGAGGCCAACCTGACCCCGGCCGATATCGACGGCGTGGCTTATACCGCCGGGCCGGGCCTGGTAGGCGCGCTGCTGGTCGGCGCTACCGTCGGGCGTGCGCTGGCGTTCGCCTGGAACGTGCCGGCGGTGCCGGTGCACCACATGGAAGGCCACCTGCTGGCGCCGATGCTGGAAGATAACCCGCCGGCGTTCCCGTTCGTCGCGCTGCTGGTCTCCGGCGGCCACACTCAGCTGATCAGCGTCACCGGCATCGGTGAATATGAACTGCTGGGCGAATCGATCGACGATGCCGCCGGCGAAGCGTTCGACAAAACCGCCAAGCTGCTCGGCCTGGATTATCCCGGCGGGCCGATGCTGTCGAAGATGGCGCAGCAGGGTACGGCGGGGCGTTTCACCTTCCCGCGGCCGATGACCGATCGTCCGGGGCTGGACTTCAGTTTCTCCGGCCTGAAAACCTTCGCCGCCAACACCATCCGCTCCAACGGCAACGACGATCAGACGCGTGCCGACATCGCCCGCGCCTTCGAGGATGCGGTGGTGGATACGCTGGCGATCAAATGCAAACGCGCGCTGGAGCAAACCGGCTTCAAACGCCTGGTGATGGCCGGCGGCGTGAGCGCTAACCGCACGCTGCGCGCCAAACTGGCGGAGATGATGCAGAAACGCGGCGGGGAAGTGTTCTATGCCCGCCCGGAATTTTGCACCGACAACGGCGCGATGATCGCCTATGCCGGCATGGTGCGGCTGAAGAGCGGCGCCAACCCGGAGCTGAGCGTGTCGGTGCGGCCGCGCTGGCCGCTGGCGGAACTGCCTGCGGTATAAAACAAAGGGCCGGATTATCCGGCCCTTACGTTATTCGTCTTTCGGCTGGTCGCCGTTATCCTCACCCGCGTCGTTTTTCTTCTTGCGGAACTTGCCCCAAATCTTGCCTTCCTGGCCGCGCCACAGGCGCTGAATATTGTCGTGATGCCGCATCAGGATCAGGCAGGAGAGCATCGCCACCGGGAAGGTGAACTGCGGTTTGAACCACCAGACGTAGAACGGGGCGATCAGCGCGCTGACGATGGCGCCGAGCGAAGAGTAGCCGCTGAGTAACACCGTCAGCAGCCAGGTGCCGGTCATCAGGCCGGTCAGATCCCAGCCGATAGGCGCGATGGCGCCAAACGCCGTCGCCACGCCTTTACCGCCGCGGAAGTGGAAGAACACCGGATAGATGTGCCCAAGACAGGCGGCGATCGCCGTCAGGCCCAGATACAGCGGCGGCACATTGAGTTTGTAGGCCAGCCAGACCGGCAACATCCCTTTCAGAATATCGAACACCAGCACCGCCGCCGCCGCCAGCCGGCCGCCGATGCGCAGGACGTTGGTCGCCCCGGGGTTTCCTGAGCCATGTTCACGCGGGTCCGGCAGCCTGGCGATCCGGCAAACCAGGATCGCGCTCGAAATCGAGCCGCACAGATACGCGAAGATAATCATGCCAAGCGCGGTAGCACTCATAACGCGGTTCCGTTTAATAATGGTCGTTTTACTCGCAACATCTATGGATAATACGCACATTCCGCTGGAAGTGGTATCCGGCAAGGCCAAAAACAGAGAATGACGTGATGGATATCGTATTTATTGAAGAGCTTACCGTAATTACCACCATTGGCGTTTATGAGTGGGAACAGGGCATTCGTCAGAAGCTGGTGTTCGATATCGAAATGGGCTGGGATAACCGGCCGGCCGCCGCCAGCGACGACGTAAATGACTGTCTGAGCTATGCCGACGTCAGCGATGCCGTGATCCAACACGTGGAGTCGAACCGGTTCGCGCTGGTGGAGCGCGTGGCGGAGGAAATATCTGAAATTTTGCTCCAGCGCTTCAATTCCCCCTGGGTCCGTATTAAGGTCAGCAAACCGGGCGCTGTAGCACATGCCAATCGGGTCGGCGTGATCATTGAGCGCGGCACCCGTCCCGCATGATTTTATGTCATCTGCTTGCAACGAAAGACCGTTAACCTGGTCTTAATCCTGAGAATTGTTTTAGCGGCATTGTCTTTAAGCATTGCCGCTTTTTTATGTGATAGCCGTTATTTTATGGGGTGAGCGAAGCACATGGCAGACATGCATTCACTGTTTATTGCGTTTGTTCTTGGGGTTGTCGAGGGATTAACCGAATTTTTGCCGGTGTCTTCCACCGGGCATATGATCATCGTCGGCGAGTGGCTGGGCTTTACCGGCGACAAAGCCAAAACCTTTGAAGTCATTATCCAGCTGGGGTCGATCCTGGCCGTCGTCGTGATGTTCTGGCGCCGGTTGTTCGGTCTGATCGGCATCCATTTCGGCGGCAAGCCGGTGGAGCACGAAGGCAAAACCAGCGGCCAGCTGAAGCTGGGGCACATCCTGCTGGCGATGATCCCGGCGGTGGTGCTGGGGCTGGCCTTCCATGATTTCATCAAGTCGCTGTTTGCGCCGAAAAACGTGATGTACGCGTTGGTGGTCGGCGGCCTGCTGCTGCTGGCGGCGGAATGGCTGAAGCCGAAGAAGCCTAGCGCGGAAGGGTTGGATGACATCACTTACCGTCAGGCGTTCATGATCGGTTGCTTCCAGTGTCTGGCGCTGTGGCCGGGCTTCTCCCGTTCGGGTTCCACTATCGCCGGCGGCATGCTGGTGGGCGTGAACCGCTATGCGGCGTCCGAGTTCTCCTTCATTCTGGCTGTGCCGATGATGATTGGCGCCAGCGGCCTGGATCTGTATAAGAGCCTGCACTTCCTGACCTGGGGCGACCTGCCGATGTTCGCCGTCGGTTTCGTCACCGCCTTCGTGGTGGCGCTGGTTGCGATCAAGACCTTCCTGTCGCTGATCAAACGCATCTCGTTCGTGCCGTTCGCTATCTACCGCTTTATCGTGGCGGCCGTGGTTTACATGGTGTTCCTGTAAGCCTTCACGCCAAGAAAAAACCCCGCTCCGCGGGGTTTTTTTATGCCTGATCGTTGATGATGGTTTGGGTGAGCTTCCACTCGGCCAGCGCCTGCTGGCGGCGGCGTTTGAGCTCGTCGCGGATCGCGGTGCCCTGCAGCCCGCTGGCCACCACCTCTTTAATCGATACCGCGTTCGCCACCTGATACGCCTGGCGCAGATAGTCGCCCTGTGGATAGGGATTCTCCTCAAAGCCGGTACGGCCGCGCGCGTCCGCCTCGCTGGTCAGGATCATCTGCTCCAGCCGGTGCGGCTTGCGCCAGACGTCGATGGCGTCGAACAGCTTCAATAGGGTCTCCGGCCGCAGCTTGTTCACGGTGTGGATCAGATCATGGTACTCGGCCACCAGCTTGCTCAGATCGCGCACCGGGTTAGGCACCCGCAGCCGCTGGCACAGCGCCTCAACCAGCCGCACGCCGGCCGGGCCGTGGCCGTGGTGATGCGGCCAGAACTCTTTTGGCGTCAATCCCTTGCCGAGGTCATGGCACAGGGTGGCGAAGCGCACGTCCACCTCCGGCGTGAGGCGGGCGGCGATCGCCAACGCCATCAGCGTGTGCACGCCGGTGTCGATCTCCGGGTGCCACTTGGCGGGAGCCGGCACGCCGAACAGCGCGTCGATTTCCGGGAACAGCACCGCCAGCGCATCGCAGTCGCGCAGCACCTGAAAATAGACCTGCGGGCTCTGGCTTTGCAGCGCCTTTTCCGTTTCTTTCCAGACGCGTTCGGCGGTCAGCGCGGCCAGTTCACCGCTGTGCGCCATCCGGCGCATCAGGGCGAGCGTTTCGTCGGCGATGCGAAAACCCAGATGGGCGAAGCGGGCGGTGAAGCGCGCCACGCGCAGTACGCGCAGCGGATCTTCGCCGAAGGCGTCGGAAACGTGGCGCAGCACGCGCGCCTGCAGATCGGCCACGCCGCCGTAAGGATCAATCAGCTCCCCCTCGGCGGAACGGGCGATGGCGTTGATGGTCAGATCGCGCCGCAGCAGATCCTCCTCCAGCGTGACGTCCGGCGCGGCATAGCAGGTAAAACCGGTGTATCCCTGGCCGGATTTGCGCTCGGTGCGCGCCAGCGCGTATTCCTCGTGGGTGTCGGGATTGAGGAATACCGGAAAGTCTTTGCCGACCTGCTGGTAGCCCAATGCCAGCAGCTCGGCCGGCGTGGCGCCCACCACCACCCAATCATGATCGACCACCGGAATGTCGAGCAGGCTGTCGCGAACGGCGCCGCCGACCAGATAAATCTGCACTGTTGACTCCTGAATATCGTGTAAGGCTCTGTCTATCAGATTACATTAATTGGCCGCGGGATGTCGGCGCCAATGAAAAGGGCGCCCGCAGGCGCCCATACTCAAACTGAACGATACTGAGATCAGTTCATCCAGCGATTGTTGTTCTTGCGGCGCGGGATCAGGTGCGGCAACAGCAGGCCCAGCAGCAAGCCGACGCCGGCGACGCCGCCGCCGTACATGAACCACTGCAGAATAATGGTGCGCTGTTTGTCGTCGAGCTGCAGGTTAACGGCGTTAACCTTCTTCTGCGCGACCACCAGCTGGTTTTTCAGATCCTGGTTTTCCTTCTGCAGGCTGCTGATGGTGCTGTCGCTGCCCGCGACTTTTTCCTGCATTTCCGCCGTGCGCTGGTTCCAGGTGTTATCGATGTTGGCCAGCTTGTCGGTCAGGGTTTTCACCTGCTGTTCCAGCTCGGGCACGCGGGTGCGCAGGCTCGGCGTCTGGCTGAGCTGATCGAGTGGGATCCAGGTGGTGCGGCCTTTCGGATCGCGGATCTGGCCGTAGTTGGTGCTGTCGTTGACGCTCAGCAGGGTGACTTCTTCACCGGCGTTCAGAGTGCCGACAATACGGTACTGATTACCTGGGCCGCTATGGACGTAAGTGCTTAACTCATCGGAGATATAGCGTTTATCTTCGGCATGTGCGCCCCAAGTGATGCTGAAGCTCAGCGCGGCAAGGCAAATCAGGCGTAATTTCTGCATTAGTTCATCGTTTCTTGGTGAATTTATGGAACGATAGTAGAGCGTTCAGTCTGACGACGCAACGCCAAAACCGGAATGAGAACTATCTTACTGTGGCTGATTCTGTGAGTTGCGCGGCGTTTTATAACGTAACAGGTTTTTTCTACAGTTAGCAGGGTTAAGGCGCCAGGAATCGCGGTAAGATAACGGCAACTGTGCGTCATTGGGCAGTATGCGGCGGCCGAACGCGCCGCGCTGAAACAGACGTGAATGCATAACTTATTGGTGTTAAAGAATTATGACCGTTGAAATTGAACTGAAATTCATCGCCGCGCCGCAAGCGGTGGCCGCTCTGCCGCAATGGCTTGCCGCCTGGCCGCATCAGCATTCCGCGCCGCAAAAACTGACCAACATTTACTTCGAAACGGCCGATAACTTCCTGCGCAATCACGACATGGGGCTGCGCATTCGCGGTTTCGACGATCGTTATGAGATGACCATCAAAACCGCCGGTAAAGTGGTGGCCGGCCTGCACCAACGTCCGGAATACAACGTCGCTATCGCCGAGCCGCAGCTGGCGCTGGCGCAGTTTCCTGCCGACATCTGGCCACAGGATTGTGATATCGCGGCGCTGCAGCAGGCGTTGCAGCCGCTGTTCCGTACCGACTTTGCGCGTGAAAAGTGGGTGGTCACTTACGGCCAAAGCGAGATCGAGATTGGCTTGGATCAGGGAGAGGTGCGTGCCGGTGACCTCAGCGAAGCCCTGAGCGAGATCGAACTGGAGCTGCTGAAAGGCAACACCGCCGATCTGCTGGCATTGGCCGGCGAGCTGGCGGCCCATGGCGGGCTGCGTCAGGGCAGCCTGAGCAAGGCGGCGCGCGGCTACCACCTGGCGCAGGGCAATCCGCCGCGCGAGGTGCGCCCGCTGCGGGTGCTGAAGCCGGCGGCGAAGGCGACCGTGGAGCAGGGGATGATCGCCGCCTTCGAGCTGGCGCTCAACCATTGGCAGTACCATGAGGAGCTGTGGCTGCGCGGCGATGCGCAGGCGCGCGGGGCGGTCCTCGAAGCGGTCGGCACCATCCGCCAGGCGCTGGTGATCTTCGGCGGCCTGGTGCCGCGCAAGGCCAGCGCCGATCTGCGCGCCCGCCTGACCGAGCTCGAACCGCTGTTGGCGGACAAAGCCGCGCAACCGGAAAGCCTGTGCTACAGCGCGGCCTATCTGCAATGTAAGTTGGCGCTCACATCATGGCTGGTGCGCGGCGCCTGGCGGCCGTTTATCGACGCCAAAGGGCAGGCCAAACTGGACGGTTCTTTCAAACGCTTCAGCGACATCATGCTGGGGCGCAGCGGCGCGGAGCTGAAAGAAGCCTTCAGCCGTACGCTGAACGAAGATGAATATCAGGAACAATTGCCGCGCCTGACGCGTCAGATTTCGGCGCTGGTCCTGCTGTCGGGTGCTTACCCCGACGAGCAGACCGGGCCTTATATCGACGCCTGGCGCGAGCTGCAGGCGGCGCTGAGCGAGCGCCGCCAGGGCTGGTATGAAGCCAGCCGCAAACAGGCCTTATCGCATGCGCCATTCTGGTTAAACGGCGCGCTTCGTTAATCCAGCCGGCCCGCCAGCCGTGGGCCGCAGAACGGGTCATACACTATGTCGCCACTTTCAGCCGCGTTACAGGCTCAGGCACAGCAGGTTGTGCAGCGTTTTCAGGAAGTTCACGGCGCGGACTGCGCCTTTAGCGAGCAAGAGCAGTGGGTGCTGGCGTCGAGCGACTTCGTCAGCGACGCGCTGCTCGCCCAGCCGGCCTGGCTGGCGACGCTGCGCGAACAGCCGCCGGCGCCTGGCGAGTGGCAACACTACGCCGCCTGGTTGCAGGACGAGCTGGAAGAGGTGCGCGACGAAGCGCAACTGATGCGCACGCTGCGTCTGTTTCGCCGCGAAACGCTGGTGCGCATCGCCTGGGCGCAGGCGCAGGGGCTGTGTTCGACCGAAGAAACGTTGCTGCAGCTGAGCGGGCTGGCGGAGACGCTGATCGTCAGCGCGCGCGACTGGCTGTACCAAACCTGTTGCCGCGAGTGGGGCACGCCGTGCAATGCCGACGGCGAACCGCAGCCGCTGCTGGTCCTCGGCATGGGCAAGCTGGGCGGCGGCGAACTGAACTTCTCGTCGGACATCGATCTGATCTTCGCTTACCCGGAAAATGGTCAAACCCAGGGCGGGCGGCGCGAGCTGGATAACGCCCAGTTCTTCACCCGTCTCGGCCAGCGGCTGATCAAGGCGCTGGATCAACAGACCATCGATGGCTTCGTCTATCGCGTGGACATGCGGCTGCGGCCGTTCGGCGACAGCGGCCCGTTGGTGATGAGCTTTGCGGCGCTGGAGGATTACTACCAGGAACAGGGGCGCGACTGGGAGCGCTATGCGATGGTGAAGGCGCGCCTGATGGGCGGGGCGGAAGACGCCTACAGCCAGGAGCTGCGTAAAACGCTGCGGCCGTTCGTGTTCCGTCGTTACATTGATTTCAGCGTCATTCAGTCTCTGCGCAACATGAAGGGCATGATCGCCCGTGAAGTGCGGCGGCGCGGCCTGAAGGACAACATCAAGCTGGGCGCCGGCGGCATTCGCGAAATCGAATTCATCACCCAGGTATTCCAGCTGATCCGCGGCGGCCGTGAACCGGCGCTGCAGGGGCGTTCGCTGCTGCCGACGCTGCAGGCGGTGGGCGAGCTGGGGCTGCTGGAAAGCAAGCAGGTGCGGGCGCTGAGCGCCGCCTACCTGTTCCTGCGGCGGCTGGAGAACCTGCTGCAGGCGATCGGCGATCAGCAAACCCAGACGCTGCCGCAGGAGGCGCTCGATCAGGCGCGGTTGGCCTACGGCATGGGATTGGCGGATTGGCCGGCGCTGATGGCGGCGCTGGACGTGCACATGCAGGCGGTGCGCGCGGTGTTCGACGACCTGATCGGTGACGATAGCCCGGATGTCGGCGAAGATCCCGATTACCAGCACTATCACAGTCTGTGGCAGGACGCGCTGGAGGAGAACGAGCTGGCGCCGCTGACGCCGCACCTGGACGAAGAGGCGCGTCGACAGATGCTGCGCACCATCGCCGATTTTCGTCACGACGTCGACAAGCGCACCATCGGCCCGCGCGGCCGCGACGTGCTCGATCAGCTGATGCCGCGCCTGCTGGCGGAGGTATGCCCGCGCCAGGACGCACCGACCGCGCTGGTGCGGCTGGCGCAGCTGCTGCTGAGCATCGTCACCCGCACTACCTATCTCGAGTTGCTGGTGGAGTACCATGCGGCGCTCAGCCATCTGATCCGCCTGTGCGCCGCGTCGCCGATGGTCGCCAACCAGCTGTCGCGTTACCCGCTGCTGCTGGACGAGCTGCTGGATCCGGCCACGCTGTATCAGCCGGTGGCGCTGGACGCCTACCGCAGCGAGCTGCGGCAGTATCTGCTGCGGGTGCCGGAAGACGACGAAGAGCAAAAGCTGGAGGCGCTGCGTCAGTTCAAACAGGCTCAGCAGCTGCGCATCGCCGCTGCGGATATCGCCGGCGCGCTGCCGGTGATGAAAGTGAGCGATCACCTGACTTATCTGGCTGAGGCGATCATCGACGCGGTGGTGCAACAGGCCTGGAGCGACATGGTGGCGCGCTATGGCCAGCCCACCCATTTGCAGGAGCGGGAGGGGCGCGGCTTTGCGGTGATCGGCTATGGCAAACTGGGCGGCTGGGAGCTGGGGTACAGTTCCGATCTCGATCTGGTGTTCCTGTTGGATTGCCCGCCGGAGGTGATGACCGACGGCGATCGCTGCATCGACGGCCGCCAGTTCTACCTGCGGCTGGCGCAGCGGGTGATGCATCTGTTCAGCACCCGCACGTCCTCGGGCATTCTGTATGAGGTGGACGCGCGCCTGCGGCCTTCCGGCGCCGCGGGGATGCTGGTCAGCACCGTCGAGGCGTTCGCCGACTACCAGCAAAACGAAGCCTGGACCTGGGAGCATCAGGCTCTGGTGCGCGCGCGCATCGTGCACGGCGATCCGGCGCTGCATCAGCAGTTCGACGCGATCCGGCGCGAGATCCTGTGCAAAACGCGCGATGCGCAGACCCTGAAGCGCGAAGTGCGCGAGATGCGCGAAAAGATGCGCAACCATCTCGGCAACAAGCAGCGCGATCTGTTTGATATCAAGGCCGATGAGGGCGGCATTACCGACATCGAATTTATCGCCCAATATCTGGTCTTACGCTATGCGCCGGGTGAACCGCGCCTGACGCGTTGGTCGGACAACGTGCGCATCTTCGAGCTGATGGCCAATTACGACATCATGCCGGATGAAGAGGCGCGCGCGCTGACCCAGGCCTATGTCACCATGCGCGACGAGATCCACCACCTGGCGCTGCAGGAACATTCCGGCAAGGTCGGCAGCGGGCTGTTTGCCGCCGAGCGCGAGCAGGTGCGCGCCAGCTGGGCCAAATGGCTGGATTAATACCTTTTTGCGGGTATTCCGGCGGTCTGTGGTAATATCTGCGCCACTAAAATTTTGTTCTTTTTTGGAGTTATCGGATGAAAGTTACGCTGCCTGATTTTCGCCGCGCCGGTGTGCTGGTGGTCGGTGACGTCATGTTGGATCGCTATTGGTATGGGCCGACCAGCCGCATTTCACCGGAAGCCCCGGTGCCGGTGGTCAAGGTCGATACCATCGAAGAGCGTCCCGGCGGCGCGGCTAACGTGGCGATGAACATCGCTTCGCTGGGCGCCACTTCCCGTCTGGTGGGCCTGACCGGCATCGACGATGCGGCGCGGGCGCTGAGCGCCAAGCTGAATGAAGTCAACGTGCGCTGCGACTTCGTCTCGGTGCCGACCCATCCGACCATTACCAAGCTGCGCGTGCTGTCGCGCAACCAGCAACTGATCCGTCTCGACTTCGAAGAAGGCTTCTCCAACGTTGATCCGCAGCCGATGCTGGAGCGCATTCAGCAGGCGCTGCCGCAGATCGGCGCGCTGGTGCTGTCCGATTACGCCAAGGGCGCGCTCAGCCAGGTGCAGGGCATGATCCAACTGGCGCGCGCCGCCAAGGTGCCGGTGCTGATCGATCCGAAAGGATCCGATTTCGAGCGCTATCGCGGCGCGACGCTGCTGACGCCGAACCTGTCCGAGTTCGAAGCGGTGGTGGGCCACTGTAAGGATGAAGCGGAACTGGTGGAACGCGGCATGAAGCTGGTGGCGGATTTCGAGCTGTCGGCGCTGCTGGTTACCCGTTCCGAACACGGCATGACGCTGCTACAGCCGGGCGTTGAGCCGCTGCACTTGCCGACCCAGGCGCAGGAAGTGTTCGATGTGACCGGCGCCGGCGACACCGTGATCGGCGTGCTGGCCGCCTCGCTGGCCGCCGGCAACTCGCTGGAAGAGTCCTGTTTCCTGGCCAATGCCGCCGCCGGCGTGGTGGTGGGCAAGCTCGGTACCTCCACCGTGTCGCCGATCGAACTGGAGAACGCGGTGCGCGGCCGCGCCGAGACCGGTTTTGGCGTGATGACCGAAGCGCAGTTGAAACAGGCCGTCGCGCAGGCGCGTCAGCGCGGCGAAAAAGTGGTGATGACCAACGGCATCTTCGACATTCTGCATGCCGGCCACGTCTCTTATCTGGCCAATGCTCGCAAGCTGGGCGATCGCCTGATCGTGGCGGTGAACAGCGATGCGTCGACCAAACGCCTGAAAGGGGAAAAACGCCCGGTCAACGCGCTGGAGAACCGCATGATTGTGCTGGGCGCGCTGGAAGCGGTGGATTGGGTGGTGCCGTTCGAGGAGGACACGCCGCAGCGCTTGATCGCCGACATCTTGCCGGATCTGCTGGTGAAAGGCGGCGATTACAAGCCGGAAGAGATTGCCGGCAGTGCGGAAGTGTGGGCCAACGGCGGCGATGTCAAAGTGCTGAACTTTGAAGACGGCCTGTCGACCACCAACATCATCAAAGCGATCAAAGACGGGCGCGGCTAACGCCGGGCGACGTAAAGAACAAGGGCGCGCGGTGCGCGCCCTTGGCGGGAATTATTCGTCTTCCTGTTTGGCGGCCGGCGCCGCGCTCAGCTTGCTTTCCAGCTCGGCCATGCGCTGTTCCAACAGCGCCAGCTTTTCGCGGGTGCGCAACAGCACCTGAGTCTGCACGTCGAACTCTTCGCGGTTAACCAAATCCAGGCGGGTCAACTGCGACTGCAGCACCTGACGGATTTTTTTCTCAACGTCTTCCCCGAATTCACGAACGCCTTTAGGCATGGACTCATGAACCTGGCGTGCGATTTGTTCGATTTTTTTCGGGTCAATCATGGCGTATCCCTTTCAGAGTTTAATAGCTGCCGCTTAGTGTAATGCGAGTTGCCCGCCGGATAAACACCATTAAGCGCATTCGCCGCGCGTGGCCGAATTGTGCTTTTGCCAATTGCCCTGTCTATCCATTAGCGTTATAGTCATCTTGCTTATTCTCAGGGCGGGGTGAAAGTCCCCACCGGCGGTAAATCACCTTCTACGGTGAAAGCCCGCGAGCGCTCAGCCAGCCTGTAAAGGCCGGTTAGAGGTCAGCAGATCCGGTGTAATTCCGGGGCCGACGGTTATAGTCCGGATGGGAGAGAGTAACGGTATCTGCCGGGCATGCGCCCGCTTGCGTTATTTTTTTAGCTATTGCTAGCTACTCCTCAAGATCGCCCTGGTTCTGGTAATCCATAATTTTTAATGAGGTTTTTTACCATGAATCAGACGCTACTTTCAGACTTCGGCACGCCGACAGAACGCGTTGAACGCGCGATCGACGCACTGCGCAACGGGCGCGGCGTGATGGTGCTCGATGATGAAAACCGTGAAAACGAAGGTGACATGATCTTCGCCTCGGAAACCATGACCGTTGAGCAGATGGCGCTGACCATTCGCCACGGCAGCGGCATCGTGTGCCTGTGCATCACCGAAGAACGTCGTCAGCAGCTTGAGCTGCCGATGATGGTGACCAACAACTCCAGCCAGTTCCAGACCGCCTTCACCGTGACCATCGAAGCGGCGCAGGGCGTGACCACCGGGGTTTCCGCTTCCGATCGCCTGACCACCATCCGTGCGGCGGTGGCAGACAGCGCCAAGCCGAGCGACCTGAACCGTCCGGGCCACGTGTTCCCGCTGCGCGCGCAGCCGGGCGGCGTGCTGAGCCGTCGCGGCCACACCGAAGCGACCATCGATCTGGTCTCCATGGCCGGTTTCAAACCTGCCGGCGTGCTGTGTGAACTGACCAACGACGATGGCAGCATGGCGCATGCGCCGGAAGTGATCGCCTTCGCCAAACAGCACGACATGGTGGTGCTGACCATCGAAGATCTGGTGGCCTACCGCCAGGCGCACGAGAAAAAAGCCAGCTGATAGCCGGCCGCTTTCAACGATAAAAAAGCCGCGTAATGCGGCTTTTTTGTATCTACCGTTCTGACAGGCGTTCGCTGATGCGGCTGGCGTAATTCATCACGTGGAAGGTGTAGTTCTCCTCAACCGTACCCTGGAACAGATGTGCCCAGGGGCCGATGGCGTAGATGCCGAGATCTTCCCCGCCGTGCGTCTCGCTTTTCAGCGGCACCAGCGCCGGCTGAATAAAGTCGGGCGCGGTGGTTTGCTCCATGGTCAATGCCGGGCGCTCGGTCAGCGGGATCGCGCCGCCGGGGCCGTTGGCGAAACCGAGGGTGGTGTAGGGCTTGCCGTCGCTGCCCAGCCGAGGTTTACCGTCGACGCCGACGGAAATGCCGAGGATAGGATTGCCGCGCTTGGCATAGCCGGCGATGGTCAGCGTGTGGCTGTGATCGCCGGTCACGATCACCAGCGTTTCGTCCAGGTTGACCTTGCCGACAATGGTTTTCACCGCCTCGTTCAGGGCGACCGCGTCGCTTAGCGTGCGGTAGGCGTTGCCGTTATGGCTGCCGTGATCGACGCGCCCGCCTTCCACCAGCAACAGATAGCCTTCGGGATTCCTGGCCAAAATATCGATGGCCTTGCCGGTCATTTCCGCCAGCGAAGGCTCTCCCGCCGCGTCTTGCCGCCGGTCATGCTCGAAGTTCATGTGCGACGGCTCGAACAGGGCCAGCAAATGGTCGACGTTGCCCGGTTCGATTTTGTCGAACTGGGCCTGATTCCAGACGTATTGTCCGCGCTCGCCGTAGCGTTGCAGCCAGGCCTGCGTCAGGTCACGGCCGTCCCTTCTGGCGCCTTTCTTGCCGGGATATTCAGGATCGCTCACGCTGTCGGGCAGGAAGTTGGCGCGCCCGCCGCCCATCGCCACGTTCAGGCCGTTGCCGTATTTCATTTCCACCAGCTGGCGCGCGATGTCGCGGCAGCCTGCGGTCAGGGCATCCGCCGGCATTTTGGCGTCAGACTCCCAGTCGCGGTTGGCGATATGGGCATAGGTGGCGCCCGGCGTGGCGTGGGTAATGGTCGCGGTCGTCACGGCGCCGGTGGACATGCCGAGCGTTGCGGCCATCTCCCACAGCGTGGTGACGGCCTTGGTTTGCTGATCCTCGCAGTTGTTGAGGGCGGCCGTATGGTTGAGACCCATCAGATCGTTGATGGTTTTGACGCCGGTGGTCATCGCCACCGCGCTGGGCGCGGAGTCGGTGATTTGGGCGTCGGCGGAATAGGTTTTGGCTGCCGCCAGATAGGGGAAGGCTTCCCAGGCCAGCACGTTGGATTCGCCGTCCACGCCGCGCTGCTGTCCTTCAAAAATACGGGCGGCGGTCACGTTGGAAAACCCCATGCCGTCACCGACCACCAGAATGACGTTTTTAGCGCGGTTGGTGTTTGGGGTCTGTTTCAGTCGCTGTTGCAGCTGAGCTTGCGCCTGAAGGAAGTAAGGGTCTTCGCGCTGCGTCAGCGGCGCGTTGTCCGTCGCTTTGGCGGCTGCCGCCCCGGTGGCTAACAAGGACATGGAAAGCGCCAGGCGGGTTGCCAGTGTGAGTCTGAACATGAATTCCTCCTTGGTGAGACGTGATTCCCGTAGCGCCGACGGGCTGCCAACACCCTGTCGACGGCAGGAGGAGTGTATCGATTGTGTTAACAAAAAATACATAAATTGTTCACAATTTAGATCTGTGTGGCAGTAATGCCATGGTATTCATGATTTTTATTAATCATTTGAAAATCATTCATTTTTTAACTTTTTGTTTGCCGGTGCATTTTTGCGATTTTTAATTCAAATTTATTGAATATCTTCATCACGGTTATCCGGCTGTGTTGCTGCGGCAAAGCGCGTAATGTAACGCCATAGCACAATTTGAACTAAGGATCGCTCTATGAACACCTCTCGTATGCCGGCACTGTTTCTTGGCCACGGTAGCCCGATGAACGTGCTGGAAGACAACCGCTACACCCAGGCATGGCGTGCGTTGGGTGAGTCATTGCCGCGTCCGAAGGCGATCGTGGCGGTTTCTGCGCATTGGTATACCCGCGGCACTGCGGTCACCGCGATGGAAAAACCCAAAACCATTCACGACTTCGGCGGGTTCCCGCAGGCGCTGTTTGATACCCGCTACCCTGCGCCGGGTTCCCCCGCGCTGGCTGCGCAGCTGCAGCACATTCTGGCGCCGGTGCCGGTAACGGCGGATCTCGGCGAGTGGGGGTTGGATCACGGCACCTGGGGCGTATTGATCAAGATGTATCCCAATGCCGATATCCCGGTGGTGCAGCTCAGCGTCGACGGCACTCAGCCGGCGGCTTACCACTATGAGCTGGGCCGCAAACTCGCGGCGCTGCGGGATGAGGGCGTGATGATCGTCGCCAGCGGCAACGTGGTACACAACCTGCGCATGGTGAAATGGCAGGGCGATACCAGCGCCTATCCGTGGGCGGAGTCTTTCAATAACTTTGTCCGGGATAACCTGCGTTATCGGGGCGATAACCACCCGCTGGTGGATTTCATGCGCCATGAGGGCGCGGCGCTGTCGAACCCGACGCCGGAACACTATCTGCCATTGCTGTATGTGCTCGGCGGCTGGGATGGAAAAGAGGCCATCAGCGTGCCGATCGACGGTATCGAAATGGGAGCGCTGAGCATGCTGTCGGTGCAGGTGGGCTAAAGAAAAACGCCAGTCAGAGACTGGCGTTTTTGCCTTCAGCGGGGCGATCAGCCGAGGATGGTGTGCGGATAGAAGCGCGACAGATCCTGCGTGATCAGTTCGCGATCTTCGCGCAGGCCGATGCCGCAGGGTTGATCGTTCACCAGCCAGCTGCCGATCAGCGTGTAGCTGTCTTCGAACTTCGGCAGCGGATGGAACTGCTGTACGATCATGCCTTCTTCACCGTACGGCCCATCGACGCGCGCCACTTCCTGACCGTTTTCGACGATCTGGATATTGGCGCCTTCGCGTGAGAACAGCGGTTTGGTGACGTAATGATCCATCGGCGGATGATCGTCTTGCGCGAAATAAGCCGGCAGCAGGTTAGGGTGATTCGGGAACATTTCCCACAGCAGCGGCAGCAGCGCCTTGTTGGAGATGATGCTTTTCCAGGCCGGCTCCAGCCAGCGCACGCCGGCGTCTTCCAGCTTGGTGGAGAACATCTCGCGCAGCATGAATTCCCACGGATAGAGCTTGAACAGGTTGCCGATCACCTGATCCTGCAGATCGGTGAACTGGCCTTTCTCGCCGAGGCCGATCTCTTCCATGAACAGGAACTCGGTCGGCAGACCGGCTTCCTGCGCGCAGTCCTGCAGGTATTGCACCGTGCCGCGATCTTCTTCGCTGTCCTGGCAGCAGGCCAGGTGCAACAGGCCGAAGCCGTGATGCGCTTTCAGCTCGGCGAAACGCTCGATCAGTTTCTCCTGCAGGCTGTTGTACTGATCCGATTCCGGATCCAGCTTGCCGGCGTTGATCTGGTCTTCCAGCCACAGCCATTGGAAGAAGGCCGCTTCATACAGTGAGGTGGGCGTATCGGCGTTGTTCTCCAGCAGCTTCGGCGGATTGACGCCGTCGTAGGCCAGATCGAGACGCGAATACAGCGATGGCTGGTTGGTGCGCCAGGAGCTGCGCACGAATTCCCAGGTGTGTTTCGGGATGCAGAACTTGGCCATCAGCTCATCGCTGGCGACCACTTTCTCCACCACCTGCAGGCACATCTGATGCAGCTCGGCGGTGGCATTTTCGATCTCTTCAATCTGCGCCAGCGTGAACTGGTAATAGGCGTCTTCACACCAGTACGGCTCGCCGTACATGGTGTGGAAACGGAAGCCGAACTCGGTCGCTTTTTCGCGCCAGTCCGGGCGCTCGGTAATGGCAATACGTTTCATGCATCAACCGCCCATGCTGCGAGAGCCGGAGTTGGAGGTGGCGCTGCTGCGCTGCATGCTGGTCTGCTTGGCCACGGTCTCGCCGAAACCGCCGCGGGTCACGGTGTTGGTGACCGCAGGCTTCGGCGCCATGGCGGTTTTCGGCACCGTCATGGTGCGGCCGCCAGCGGTGGCCGGGCCGTAGCTCTTGCCGCTGGCGTCGACAAACTTGCCGTTCGCCGGGCTGGCGGCGTTCTTGGAGGTGAACAGCGGCTGCTGCGCGAAGCCGGAACCGCCCATCAGGCGGCCCATCATGTAGCCCGCCATCAGCGGCATCCAGAAGCTGCCGCTGCTTTGCGATTCCGCCGCCATGCCGGCCTGCGCCGGAGCCGGCGCCTGGGTGCACTGCGCTTCGCCGAACTCGGCGACGCAGTCTTCGCGGGTGGCGTATTTCGGCGCGGTTTTCGCCGCTTCTTTCAGGGCGTTGTTGTAGGCGGTGGTGCACTGCTCGCTCATCGAAGGGTTGGCGCGCGAACAGTCATCGGCATTCTGATACAGGGAGACCGTCTCATCGCTCTTCTCGCAGCCGGCCAGCATAAAGACGGCGCTGATCGCCAAGGCCACGGGCGCGACACGATAGCTGCGCCAGGATTTGCGGAACGTCTCTTGGTTGATGTTTTTTGTCCGTTTCATCGTTATCAATCCCATCATGCGGGCTGTTTTCGCCCTTTCCCAGTAGTGGCGCTAAGGATAGGGGAAACATGGTCAAAATTAAAGCTGAAACGCCCGCAGAATCCACTCTTTACGCAGTTATACGTTGGGGTGTGCGCCAGTTCGCTTTCGCGGCGAAAAAACGCGCATTGGCGTTTCATCATGAAACGTTATCGCTATGATGATGTTCCATAATGGAACAAAAATCGCGTGGCTCGCCAGGCGGGCGGCAGGCGCTCATAGTCGAAGCACAACAACAAGCCGGCGGCGAAGTCGGCGCGTCATCACCTGATATCTGAACGTTACCATCGCCAACTCCCTACAAGGATCCGGTTATGTTGAGAATCATCCAGTCACCAGGCAAATACATTCAGGGCGCCAATGCGCTGGCCGCCGTCGGCGAATACGCCAAATCCCTCGCCGACCATTATTTCGTGATCGCCGACGACTTCGTGATGCAGTTGGCGGGAGACACCCTGATGGGCAGCCTGCAGCAGCACGGCGTGAAACATCATGCGGCCCGCTTCAACGGCGAGTGCTGCCGTAAAGAGATAGACCGGCTTGGCCGCGAGCTGCAGACCCACGGCTGCCGCGGGGTGATCGGCGTCGGCGGCGGCAAGACGCTCGACACCGCCAAGGCCGTCGCCCACTACCAACGGCTGCCGGTGGTGCTCATTCCCACCATCGCCTCCACCGATGCGCCGACCAGCGCGCTGTCGGTTATCTACACCGAACAGGGCGAATTCACCGAATACCTGATCTACCCGCGCAACCCGGACATGGTAGTGATGGACAGCGCCATCATCGCCCAAGCGCCGGTGCGCCTGCTGGTAGCCGGCATGGGCGACGCGCTCTCCACCTATTTCGAAGCGCAGGCCTGCTTCGACGCTCAGGCCACCAGCATGGCCGGCGGCAAATCGACGCTGGCGGCGCTCAGTCTGGCGCGGCTGTGCTACGACACGCTGCTGGCCGAAGGGGTGAAGGCCAAGCTGGCGGTCGAGGCCGGCGTGGTGACGGAAGCGGTGGAACGCATCATTGAGGCCAATACGTATCTGAGCGGCATCGGCTTCGAGAGCAGCGGGCTGGCGGCGGCGCACGCCATTCACAACGGTTTCACCGTGCTGGAGGAGTGTCACCACCTCTATCACGGCGAAAAAGTGGCGTTCGGCACCCTGGCGCAGCTGGTGCTGCAGAACAGCCCGATGGCGCAGATTGAAACCGTGCTGGCGTTTTGTCATGGCATCGGCCTGCCGATCACGCTGGCGCAGATGGGCGTTACCGGCGACGCGGCGACGAAGACGATGGCGGTGGCCGAGGCCAGCTGCGCCGCCGGCGAAACCATTCACAACATGCCGTTCAAGGTCACCCCTGCCGGCGTGCAGGCGGCGATCCTGACGGCGGATCGGCTCGGCGCCGCCTGGCTGCTGCGTCATTGATACCGTTGGGGCGCGGTGCGCCGCGCCCCTGGCTTACAGAGGAAACCATCGTGAAAAAACTGATTAATCAGGTCGAGTCGGTGTTGGAAGAGCAGTTGCAGGGGCTGGCAGAGGCTCATCCCGAGTTGCTGGTGCATGCGGATCCGGCGTTCGTCACCCGCGCCGACGCGCCGGTAGCGGGCAAAGTGGCAATTCTGTCCGGCGGCGGCAGCGGCCACGAGCCGATGCACTGCGGTTTCGTCGGTGAAGGGATGCTCGACGGCGCCTGTCCGGGCGAGATTTTCACCTCGCCGACGCCGGATAAAATGTACGAGTGCGGTCAGGCGATCGACGGCGGCGCCGGGGTGCTGCTGCTGATCAAGAACTACACCGGCGACGTGCTCAACTTCGAAACCGCCACCGAGCTGCTGCACGACAGCGGCGTCGCGGTGGCGACGGTGCTGGTGGATGACGACGTGGCGGTCAAGGACAGCCTGTTCACCGCCGGGCGGCGCGGGGTGGCCAACACCGTGCTGATGGAGAAATTGCTGGGCGCCGCCGCGGCGCGCGGTGACGATCTGGACAGCGTGGTGACGCTGGGGCATCGCATCAACAACCACGGGCATTCGATCGGTATCGCGCTGGGCGCCTGTACCGTCCCCGCCGCCGGCAAACCCTCGTTCACCCTGGCGGAGAACGAGATGGAGTTCGGCGTCGGCATTCACGGCGAGCCGGGCATTGCGCGCCGTCCGTTCACCACGCTCAACGCGGCGGTGGATGACATGTTCCATACGCTGATCGACCACGGCCACTATCAGCGCACGATCCGCGTCTGGGATCGCCAACAGGGTGAGTGGCGCGACGAGATGCAGACCAAGCAGCCGCTGACGCGCGGCGATCGGGTGATCGCGTTGGTCAACAACCTGGGCGCCACGCCGCTGTCCGAGCTGTACGGCGTGTACCATCGGCTGGCGGAGCGCTGCGCCGAGGCGGGCATCATCATCGAACGCAACCTGGTGGGCGCGTATTGCACTTCGCTCGATATGCAGGGCGTGTCCATCACGTTGTTGAACGTGGACGACGAACTGTTGTCCTTGTGGGATGCGCCGGTGAAAACGCCTGCGCTGCGTTGGGGTTGCTGAGGAGGAATTATGGCGTTGACCAAACCACAGGTCGTCGATTGGCTGATGCGTTGCGGCGAAGTGTTCAGCCGAGAGCGCGATTTTCTTACCCAACTGGACACCGAGATCGGCGATGCCGACCACGGCCTGAACATGAATCGCGGTTTCAATAAGGTGGTGGAAAAGCTGCCGTCGGTGGCGGACAAGGATATCGGCTTTATCCTGAAAAACACCGGCATGACGCTGCTGTCGAGCGTAGGCGGCGCCAGCGGTCCGCTGTTCGGCACCTTCTTCATCCGCGCGGCGCAGGCGGCGAACGCCAAGCAAAGCCTGGATCTGGCGGAGCTGCATCAAATGATGCAGGAAGGGGTGGAAGGCGTGGTGATGCGCGGCAAGGCGGAGCCGGGCGACAAGACCATGTGCGATGCCTGGTGGCCGGTGGTGGAAAGCCTCGGCCAGTCCGCGCAGCAGAACCTGAGCGTGGCGGAGGCGCTGCAGCGCGCCGCCGACAGCGCCGAGCGGGCGGTGGAGAGCACCATCACCATGCAGGCGCGCAAGGGGCGGGCCAGTTACCTGGGCGAGCGCAGCATCGGCCACCAGGATCCCGGCGCCACTTCGGTGATGCTGATGATGAAAACGCTGGCCGAGGTCGCCGGCAGTTAGCAGGAGGCGAGATGATTAATATCGTGGTGGTGTCGCACAGCGCGTTGCTGGCGCGCGGCGTTGAGCAACTGGCGCGGCAGATGATGCGCGGCGACGGCTGCAAGTTGGCGCTGGCGGCGGGCGTGGATGACGAGGAGCACCCGATCGGTACCGACGCGGTCAACGTCATGGAGGCGATCGAAGCGGTCGCCGACGGCGATGGCATTCTGGTGCTGATGGATCTGGGCAGCGCGCTGCTCAGTGCCGAAACCGCGCTCGATCTGCTGGATCCGGAGTTGGCCGCCAAGGTGCGGCTGTGCGCCGCGCCGCTGATCGAAGGCACGCTGGCGGCGGTGGTGGCCGCCAACTCCGGCGCTTCGCTGGAGCAGGTGGTGGCGGAGGCGCAGGGGGCGCTGCAGGCCAAGCAGGCGCAGCTGAGCGAGGCTTCACCTACGGCGAAGCGCGCGGCCTTGCCGCTGGCGCAGGGCAAAAGCGCAACCTGGACGGTGCAGAACCCGCACGGACTGCACGCGCGCCCGGCGGCGCGGCTGGTCGAAGCGCTGGCGCCGTTCAAGGCCGAGCTGGTGCTGGAAAAACAGGGGCAGTGCGTCGATCCGCGCAGCCTCAATCAGCTGGCGCTGCTGCAGGTGCGCCACGGCGACACCATCCGTTTGATCGCCGACGGCGCGCAGGCGGACGAGGCGCTGGCGGCGTTCAAAACGCTGGCGGAGCAGCATTTTGGCGAGACGGTCTCCGAGCGGCAGCAGCCCTCGCTGCACGGCATTCCGGTGGCGGAAAGCGTCACCAGCGGGCCGGTGTTCCAGGCCCGCAGTGTCTGGCCGTCAGCCGCCGAGCGCCGGATCGGCGCGGACGAGGTGTTGGGCGAACAGCAACGCCTGCGGGAGGCGCTGCAGCACACGTTGAGCGATCTCAACCGGCTGGCGGAGCGCACCGGCACGCTGATCGGCAAGCCGCAGGCGGCTATCTTCGGCGCCCACAGCATGCTGCTGGACGATCCGGATCTGCAGCAGGCGGCTTACACCCGCATTGCGCAGCAGTTGTGCAGCGCCGAGCAGGCCTGGCGGCAGGTGCTGGAGGCGATCGCCGAAGAGTACCGCGAGTTGGATGACGACTACATGCGGGCGCGCGAACTGGACGTGCGCGACATGCTGCGCCGCACGCTGTGCCACCTGCAGGGGCAGCCGCTGCCGACCATTGCGCTCGCAGAGCCGTCAATACTGGTGATGGATGAGCTGATGCCCTCAGAGGTAGTGATGCTGGATCGCCGACTGGTGCTCGGCATCTGCCTGAGCGGCGGCAATGCCCTCTCGCACAGCGCCATTCTGGCGAAGGCGATGGGCATTCCGATGGTGGTCGGCATGCAGGATTGCCTGAGCAAAACCCGCAGCGGCCAGAAGGCGATGCTGGACGCCGCGCGTGGGGTGTTGCAGCTCAGCCACTAGGCGCGCAGCTTGAACTGGCGGATGTCGATCCCGTGCTGTTTGATCTTCCGCCACAGCGTGGTGCGGCCGATGCCCAGCAACTGCGCCATTTCCGTCAGTTGGCCGCGGCTGACGGTCGCCGCCCGCAGGATCGCCTGGCGCTCCATGTCCGTCAGCGTCAACAGCGGCGCGCCGGGCTGCGGATCGCTTTCCAGCAGCGACGGTTGGCCGAGCAGGTGCGCCGGCAGGTCCGCCAGCTGGATGTGGTGGCCGTGGCAAATCATTGCCGCGCGCTCCACCACCCCTTTCAGTTCCAAATCGTTGCCCGGCCACAGATAGAGCGCCAGCTGAGCCATCACCTCGTCATCCACCCGGAAGCGACACTGAAAATGTTGCTCCAGCGTGCGCAGATGGTGTTTGACCAGCAGCGGAATATCGCTCAGCCGCTGACGCAGCGGCGGGATTTGGATCTCGAACGCCTGCAGGCTGTAAAACAGCTGGCGGCGGAAGCGGTTTTGCTGCACCAGCAGCGGCAGGTCGGCGGCGCTGCCGGCGATCACCCGCACATCGACCGGGATCACCCGGCTGGAATTGAGGCGGATCACCACGCCGGTTTTCAGCACCTGCAGCAGCGCCGACTGCATCTCCGCCGGCAGGTATTCGATCTGTTCCAGGTACAGCGTGCCGCCGTTAGCCAATTCGAATTTACTGAGCTGGCCCGCCTCTTCTTCGCTGGCGTCGCTGCCCAGCAGCTCACGCAGCCCCTGCGCCTGCGGCAGCAGTTGGCAGTTGAGGGCGATATACGGCCCGGCGGCGCGTTCGCCGGCGTTGTGGATAGCCTGGCTGAGCAGCTCTTTGCCGACGCCTTCTTCTCCGCGCAACAGGATCGGATGCTGGCCTTTGGCCGCCTGCTGCCCGTAACGGATCAGTCGCCGCATTTCCAGCGAGGCGGAAGGCATCTGTTCGAAGCTGTGGCTGACGCGCCCCAGCTGGCTGCTGACATACTGGCGCAGCCGTTCGAGCGGGTGCAGCAGGGCGATGAAACTGCAGCGATCGCCGTCGAAAATCGGCTTGAGCGTCAGCAAGGCGGCGATAAACTGCCGCTGGCTTTCGAAGGTGACTTCGACGTGTTGCAGCGGTTGGCGATCGGCGATGGCGCGCTTGAGCAGCGCGGGCAGCGTCAACAGCTGCGCCAACGGCTTGCCCTGGCTCTGCTGTTCGTCCAGCTTCAACAGGCCGGCGGCGCGCTGGTTGATGTATTGCAGGTAGCCGCGGTGATCCCAGGCCATGACGCCGTCGTCCACGCCGTCCAGCAGGCCGTAAAGCTGATTCAGATGGCGGTTGGATTCCGCCAGCAGGCCGTCGGCGTTCAGCGAGTTGCCGATTTCGCGGGCGATGGCCAGCGTCAGCGACAGATCGCCGGCGGCGCAGTCGGCCAGCAGACAGCCCAGCGCGATCGAGCCGCGCTGGCGGCCGCTGTTGTCGTAGACCGGCGTGGCGCAGAACGACCAGCCGTGCAGCGCTCGGCGCACGTGTTCTTCACCGCTCACCCGCACCGGGTGGCCTTCCGCCGCCGCCAGCGCCGGGGCATTGGTGCCTATCAGCCCTTCGGCCCAGTAAGCGCCGGGGGCGAACCCCAGTTGCTGCAGATGTTCCCAGGTTTGGGCGTCGCCGCAGCGCCACAGCATGCAGCCGCTCTCGTCGAGGATCATCAGCAGGCAACGCCGCGGCTCCATGTATTCACAGGCGTCTTCCAGCGCCGCCTGGCCGAGCGTCAGCAGATCGTTCTTGCGGCGGCAAATCGATTCGAAGGTGGCGCCCTGCGCACGGTGCGGCGCTTGCCAGACATCGGGCTGCATCAGGCTGCGGCAACGCAGCCAGGAGGCGTACACCGCCGGCGTCGGGCGCAGCGGCGGCGGCAGTTCGCCGTCGTTAATCAGTTGCTGCCAACGTGAATCGTTGTCCATCGAACCTCATCCAACTGCGAAAACGAGAGTGACGATGATATCACCTGGCGCAGCGGCGGCTGTGAGGCGGCGGGCAGAAGCGGGGAAAATCGGGACAAAAAAAACGGGGCGCGGCGCAGGCCGGACCCCGTGTTTGTCAGCGTGCGGACATCAGTTGCGGAATGGGTTGCCGCTGTGGCGAGCCGGTTGGCTGGTGGTAACGGCCGGCGCGGATGCGCGAGTGGCCGCCGGTGCCGGCGCCGCAGTCTGTTGCATCGGCGCATTGTCCTGATAACCGTCCGCATAGGCGTCCTGCGCGCGGTTTTGCGGTGCGACGGCGTCAGGCGCGGTCGATACCGGCTTGCCCAACGCGCCGTTCAGCAGCAGCAGATCGTTCTGGTTCAGCGTGCCGAGCGCCGACTTGATGTTCAGCTGGTTGATCAAATAGGTATAACGCGCGTCGGACAGCTGACGTTTGGCGTTATACAGCGTGGTGGTGGCGTCCAGCACATCGACGATGGTGCGGGTACCGACCTGATAACCGGCTTCCATCGCGTCCAGGGAGCTCTGTGCGGAGATCACCGCCTGTTTGTAGGCGTTGATGCTGCTGATCGAAGCGTTAACGTTGTTGAACGATGAACGCACGGTCTGCACCACGCTGCGGTGAGCGCTTTCCAGCTGCTCGCTGGCGCCGACGAAGCCGTACTGCGCTTGTTTAACCTGCGAGTTGGTCGCGCCGCCGCTGTACAGCGGCAGGTTGAAGCTGATGCCCACTTTATTTTGGCCCGCATCGGAGTCGCTGTAGCGTGCGGCATTCGCGCCGCCGGTGTTTGAGCCGTTATATTTGGTATTGCTGATGCCGGTTGACGCGCTGACGTCAATCGTCGGCATATAGCCGGTTTGGGCTGCGCGGATCTGTTCGCGCGCCAGATCCTGGCTCAGGCGGGCGGACAGCAGGCTCAGGTTGCGCGCTTCAGCTTCTTTCAGCAGGTTGTTCACCGCTTCCGGGCGCTGGGTGCTGAAGCGATCGGTATTCAGCGAGGCCAGCTCAGGGTAGAAGCTGCCGGTGACCTGACGCAGCGTTTCCAGCGCGTTGTCCAGATCGTTGCGGGCGGAGACTTCCGCCGCCAGCACGGTGTCATAGTTCGAGCGGGCGTTCTGCACGTCGGTGATCGCCACCAGGCCCACGTTGAAGCGCTGAGTGGTTTGATCCAGCGTGCGGTACACCGCGTCTTTCTGCGCCTGGGTGTACGACAGCGTGTCGATCGCCTTCAGCACGTTAAAGTAGGCGGTGGCGGTGTTGAGAATCAGCGACTGCTCTGCGGTCTGGAAGGTGACGTCGGAGATGCCGGCGCTCTTTTCCTGCAGCGTCAGCTGGCGCCATTTCGACATGTCGAAGAGGGTCTGCGTCAACGCCAGCGAACCGCTGGTGACGTTGCTGTTAACGCCATTGCTGTCACGATAACCGTTGGTGTAATCGTAACCTGCGGTTAAACCGAGCTGCGGCAGCAGCGGGCTGCGCGCTTCATTGATCTTTTCGAATGCGGCGTCGCGGTCAGCAGCACTTTTGCGCAGATCCGGGTTACTTTCCCTGGCCTGTTTGTAGACCTGCAGCAGGTTCTCTGCCTGGCTCATTGCACTGAAGCCGCCCAGGCTCAGTCCGATAAGAAGGGGGAGCAGTTTCTTCATTTGCATTCCTTGTTGTGCAGCAATATTGCTATGTTAGCGCTGACGATAGACGAAATAGTTGCCGATTCTAGCAGAGTCTGCGGTACGCATCAGGTGGCTGAATGTGCCATCTCACGTAACTTTTACCTTTCAGACCGCCCATTTACCTTGGCGTACTGCCCGGGCCGACTGCAGCTGATATTATGGCTGACAATCAGGATTGTTTCCCGCTATTACCCGCGAGCGCACAAACGCGCCGCGTCCGGCGGCGAAAAACAGCCTAACATAAAGCGGCGGCGGTGAGACCCGCTGTTTCTGTCATCAAAACCGTTTATTTTATCGGCATACTCACGCAGGAGAATTCGCGCATGAACCGTTCGCAGCCGTCACCCGTCACCTTCGATAAAAAAGATGTAGAAATTATTGCACGCGAGACGCTGTACCGTGGTTTTTTTTCACTCAATTTATACCGGTTTCGCCATCGCTTGTTCAATGGCGAAATGAGTCCTGAAATCACGCGTGAAATTTTCGAGCGCGGCCATGCGGCGGTGCTGCTGCCCTACGACCCGGTGCGCGATGAAGTGGTGCTGATTGAACAACTGCGCATCGCCGCGGTCGATACCAGTAATTCGCCCTGGCTGCTGGAAATGGTGGCGGGTATGATCGAAACCGGCGAAAGCGTCGAAGACGTGTGCCGCCGCGAAGCGCAGGAAGAAGCCGGCGTGGTGGTCGGGCGCTGCAAGCCGGTGCTGAGCTATCTGGCCAGCCCCGGCGGCACCAGCGAACGCTTGTCGATCATGGTCGGCGAGGTGGATGCCGGCACCGCCGAAGGCATCCACGGCCTGGCGGAAGAGCATGAAGATATTCGCGTCCATGTGGTCAGCCGCGAGCAGGCTTACCGCTGGGTGGAAGAAGGCGCGATCGATAACGCCGCATCAGTGATTGCATTGCAATGGCTGGCGTTGCACCATGAATCGTTGAGAAAAGAGTGGGCCAACTAATGAAACAGCGCTATACCCCTGATTTCCCCGAAATGATGAGATTGTGCGAAACCAACTTCGCGCAATTGCGCCGCTTGCTGCCGCGCAACGACGAAGCGGGCGAAACGGTGACTTATCAGGTGAACGGCGCTAGCTATCGTTTGACCATCGTTGAGTCCACGCGTTACACGTCGCTGGTGGAGATCGAGCAGATCTTTCCGGCGGTCAGCTACTGGAGCCTGCCCGCGATGACGGTGCGGTTATACCATGACGCCATGGTTGCGGAAGTGTGTTCCAGTCAGCAGATCTACCGCTTTAAAGCGCGTTATGATTATCCTAATAAAAAGTTGCATCAACGCGACGAAAAGCATCAAATTAACCAGTTTCTTGCTGATTGGCTGCGCTACTGTTTGGCGCATGGAGCGATGGCGGTTCCGGTTTGTTAGACAGACTGAAATAACAAAGGACACCATTTGGAAAGCCTGTTTAAACTGCCCGTGGCGAGTGGGGCCGCGGTCAGGATTCTACAAATAACAGATACCCACCTTTTTGCCGGCGAACACGAGACGTTGCTCGGCATCAATACCTATCGCAGCTATCACGCGGTGCTGAACGCCATTCAGGCGCAGCGCCGCGATGTCGATTTGATCGTCGCCACGGGAGATTTGGCGCAGGATCATTCGCAGGAGGCGTACCGCCACTTCGCCGCCGGAATCGCGCAACTGCCGGCCCCGTGCGTGTGGCTGCCGGGCAACCACGATTTCCAACCGGCGATGGTCGACGCGTTGGCCGCCGCCGGCATCGCCCCTTCCAAGCAGGTGCTGCTGGGCGATAACTGGCAGGTGCTGATGTTGGACAGTCAGGTGTTCGGCGTACCGCACGGCGAGCTGAGCGAATACCAGCTCGAGTGGATGGAGCGCTGCCTGCAGGCGCACCCCGAGCGTTACACGCTGTTGCTGCTGCACCACCATCCGCTGCCTTCCGGCTGCACCTGGCTCGATCAGCACAGCCTGCGCAACCCGCATATGCTAGGCGCGATTCTGTTGCGCTACCCGAAGGTGAATACCGTGGTGTGCGGTCATATTCACCAGGATCTGGATCTGGAATGGCAGGGCCGGCGTCTGTTGGCGACGCCGTCCACCTGCGTGCAATTCAAGCCGCACTGCACTAACTTTACCATCGACGACGTCTCCCCCGGCTGGCGTTACCTCGATCTGCTGCCGGACGGCCGCGTCGAGACGCAGGTGTTCCGCCTGGAAAACGACGATTTCCGCCCCGATATGGACTCGGATGGATACTGATGCCTTCGACACTGCTCTACCTGCACGGTTTCAACAGCTCGCCGCAGTCGGCCAAGGCGGTGGCCTTCAAGGCCTGGCTGGCCGAACACCATCCCGCTATCGAGATGCTGGTGCCGCAGTTGCCGGCCTTTCCGGCGGAGGCCGCCGAGATGCTGGAAAATCTGGTGCTGGAACGCGCCGGACAAACGCTCGGATTGGTGGGGTCCTCGCTGGGCGGCTATTACGCCACCTGGCTGTCGCAGTGTTTTTCGCTGCCGGCGGTGGTGGTCAACCCGGCGGTCAAGCCGTTTGAGCTGCTGGTCGACTATCTCGGCGCCAACGAGAACCCCTACACCGGCCAGCAATATGTGTTAGAGTCTCGTCACGTTTACGATCTGAAAGTGATGCAGATCGATCCTTTGGAGTCGCCGGATTTAATCTGGCTGCTGCAGCAAACGGGCGATGAAATTCTCGATTACGGCCAGGCAGTGGCGTATTACACCGCGTGTCGGCAAACGGTGGAGTCGGGTGGAAACCACGCCTTCGTCGGTTTCGAGCACTACTTCCCCCAGATTGTGGATTTTTTAGGGCTAAACGCGGTCTGACGGACCGTTCCGGCACCTCCCTTTAACCACGAAAAAATAATCAACGATGACTCAATCCAGCTATAACGCTGATGCCATTGAAGTACTCAGCGGTCTAGAACCAGTGCGCCGTCGTCCCGGCATGTATACCGACACGACGCGCCCAAACCACCTCGGCCAAGAGGTGATCGATAACAGCGTCGACGAAGCGTTGGCCGGACACGCCAAGCGTATCGACGTGATCCTGCACGCCGATCAGTCGCTGGAAGTGATCGACGACGGCCGCGGCATGCCGGTGGACATCCACCCGGAAGAGGGCGTGCCGGCGGTTGAGTTGATCCTGTGCCGACTGCACGCCGGCGGTAAATTCTCGAATAAAAACTACCAGTTCTCCGGCGGCCTGCACGGCGTTGGGATCTCGGTGGTCAACGCCCTGTCGAAGCGGGTGGAAGTCAACGTGCGCCGCGACGGCAACGTCTACGGCATCGCCTTCGAAAACGGCGACAAAGTGCAAGATCTGACGGTGACCGGCACCTGCGGCAAACGCAACACCGGCACCAGCGTGCACTTCTGGCCGGACGAACAGTTCTTCGACAGCCCGCGTTTCTCGGTATCGCGCCTCACTCACCTGCTGAAAGCCAAAGCGGTGCTGTGCCCCGGCGTTGAGATCTATTTCATCGACAAGGTGAACAACACCGAGCAGCGCTGGTGCTACCAGGACGGCCTGACCGACTACCTGATGGAAGCGGTTAACGGCCTGATCACCCTGCCGGAAGCGCCGTTCGTCGGCAATTTCGCCGGTGATACCGAAGCGGTGGACTGGGCGCTGCTGTGGCTGCCGGAAGGCGGCGAGCTGCTGACCGAAAGCTACGTCAACCTGATCCCGACCATGCAGGGCGGCACCCACGTCAACGGTCTGCGTCAGGGGCTGCTGGACGCGATGCGCGAGTTTTGCGAATTCCGCAACATCCTGCCGCGCGGGGTGAAACTGTCGGCGGAGGATATCTGGGATCGCTGCGCTTACGTGCTGTCGGTGAAGATGCAGGATCCGCAGTTCGCCGGGCAGACCAAAGAGCGTCTCTCTTCGCGTCAGTGCGCGGCCTTCGTTTCCGGCGTGGTGAAAGATGCCTTCAGCCTGTGGCTGAACCAGAACGTTCAGGCGGCGGAACAGCTGGCCGAGCTGGCGATTTCCAGCGCCCAACGCCGTCTGCGCGCCGCCAAGAAAGTGGTGCGCAAGAAGCTGACCAGCGGGCCGGCGCTGCCGGGCAAGCTGGCGGACTGCACCTCGCAGGATCTGGCCATGACCGAACTGTTCCTGGTGGAAGGGGACTCCGCGGGCGGATCGGCCAAGCAGGCGCGCGATCGCGAATATCAGGCGATCATGCCGCTGAAGGGCAAGATCCTGAATACCTGGGAAGTCTCCTCGGACGAAGTGCTGGCCTCGCAGGAAGTGCATGACATTTCCGTGGCGATCGGCATCGATCCGGACAGCGAAGATCTCAGCCAGTTGCGCTACGGCAAAATCTGCATCCTGGCGGATGCGGACTCCGACGGCCTGCACATCGCTACGCTGCTGTGCGCGCTGTTCGTGCGCCACTTCCGTTCGCTGGTGAAAGGCGGGCACGTTTATGTGGCCATGCCGCCGCTGTACCGCATCGATCTCGGTAAAGAGGTGTTCTACGCGCTGGATGAAGAAGAGAAAGCCGGCGTGCTGGAACAGCTGAAGCGCAAGAAAGGCAAGCCGAACGTCCAGCGCTTTAAAGGGCTGGGCGAGATGAACCCGCTGCAGCTGCGCGAAACCACCCTCGATCCGAACACCCGCCGTCTGGTGCAATTGACGGTCGCGGAAGATGATGTCGATCAGACGCTGGCGGTGATGGACATGCTGTTGGCCAAGAAGCGTTCGGAAGATCGCCGCAACTGGCTGCAAGACAAGGGCGACATGGCCGAATTGGCGGTCTGAGCCTGACCCTGGCCCGGTGAAACGCCGGGCCGGCTTTCCCGCAGGGCGTTCATGCGGCGCCCGATAACCTGGGCCGGAATGCATGAAGATCACGCTCGAAGAATTGCTGGCGTTCACTTCGGTGGTCGACAGCGGTTCCATCACCGCCGCCGCCGATCGGCTCGGCCAGACGACTTCCGGCATCAGCCGCGCGCTCAGCCGCCTGGAGAATAAGCTCGATACCACCCTGATGCGCCGCACTACGCGTCGCCTGGAGCTGACCGAAGAGGGGCAAAGCTTCCTGAGCCATGCGCGTACGATCATCAACTCGGTGGAAAATGCCGAAGAACAAATGGCGGTGCGCCGGCAGATGCCGGCCGGGCGACTGCGGATCAATGCGGCTGCGCCTTTTATGGAGCACGTCATCGTGCCGTTGGTGGCGGGGTTCAGGGAACGTTATCCGCAAATTTCGCTCGAGCTGAACACCGACAATCTGATCATCGACCTGCTGGAAAAACGCACGGATATCGCCATTCGCATCGGCGCGTTGCGCGATTCGACCATTCATGCGCGCGCGCTGGGCGCCAGCCGGTTGCGCATCCTCGCCAGCCCGGCTTATCTGCAGCAGCACGGCACGCCGCAGAGCGTGGAGGCGTTGCACCGGCATTGTCTGCTCGGTTTTACCCAGCCGGAATCGCTGAACCAGTGGCCGTTGCGCTATCGCCAGGCGCCGCATTTCACCATCACGCCGACGATCTCGGCGTCCAGCGGTGAAACGCTGCGGCAATTGGCGCTGCGGGGCGAGGGGATCGTACAGCTGGCAGACTTTATGACCCGACGCGATCGGGAAGCGGGCAAGTTGGTGCCGTTGCTGGAGCAGGAGACGCTGGACGTGCGCCAGCCGATTAATGCGGTGTATTACCGCAATACGCAATTGGCGGCGCGCATCACCTGTTTTCTTGACTACGTCAGCGCGCACATCGACGCGCAGACGTTATAAGGCGGAGCTTACAGGATAAGGTGGAGCTTACAGGGCGTTTTCCAGGATGTAGATCTCGGTGTCCAGCACGCTGTCTTTGAGGGTGTCGCGGTGTTTGAGCATGTGCTCAATGGCCAGATGTTTTTCCAGATGCGCCATGCTTTCCCATTTCTCCAGCATGAACACCGAATCCGGCGACCGCTTCTGCCACGGTGCCTGGGTATTGCTATCGACCATCGGCGTGTATTCGCCGCAACCCTCTTCCGCCAGCACCAGCGGCACCAGCTTTTCAATGGCTTGCAGTACGGTGGCGCGGTGGCCGGGTTTCACTTTGATTTCTGCGATTACGGTGATCATGCTTACCTCGTTGATGAGTATGTTCTGCGTCAGTTAAGCAAAAATTTTCGCCAGATGCTCGCGATAACGTGCGATGTCCGCTTCGATATCCGGTTGTTTTATCACATCATTGCAGATAAAGGTCGGCAGCGCTTCCATTCCCAGGAACTGGTTGGCCTTGTGGAAGTGCAGGTAAACGCCGTCGACGCCGACGCCGTGGAAGAACTGATCGGGATCGGTGAAGGCCTCCAGCGGGGCGTTCCAGGTCAGGCTCAGCAGGTATTTTTTGCCCTGGATCAGGCCGCCGGAGCCATATTTTTTGCTTTCGTCAGAACGAGAGCGGCCGTCGCTGGCATACAGGCTGCCGTGACCGGCGGTGAACACTTCATCGATGTATTTTTTCAGGATCCAGGGTTCGCCCATCCACCAGCCCGGCATCTGGTAGATGACCGCGTCGGCCCACAGGTATTTCTTTACCTCTGCTTCGATGTCATAACCGTCGTCGACCACGGTGACCTGCACATCGTGCTGCAGATCGCGCAGGAAGCTTTCCGCCACGTCGCTCAGGGTTTGGTTGAGTTCGCCGTTGGAATGGCCGAATTGTTTTTTAGCGTTGATAATCAGGATATTGCTCATCTTTCGCGGCTCCCGTCAGAGTTAAGATATGGCATGCTTCCCGCCGAAAAGGCGGAAACCAGCTCGCTGGCGACGAGTGTAATCGTTAGGCGGGCAAGTAAAAATGCGATCCAGCGCACAACAGTGTTGACTGCCAGTCAATAAACGGGCCGCCAGGCAGCGAAATTTTGCATAAACCGCATCGCGCAACCGGCCGCCGCCGGCGATCCTTGCGCCAACTGTGACAGCCACCCTGCAGATGGGTTACTATCGCGGGCAGAATCGACAAGCGATGCCTTTTGTCGTCCAAGGGATTGCCAAGCCACGGTCTGAGGATAATTGAGTAATGAGTGATCTGACTCATGACGGTGTAGAGCGTTTACCGCTGCACACATTCACTGAAAACGCCTATCTGAACTATTCCATGTACGTCATCATGGATCGGGCGTTGCCGTACATTGGCGACGGTTTGAAGCCGGTACAACGCCGCATCATCTACGCCATGTCTGAACTGGGGCTGACCAACAGCGCCAAATTCAAGAAGTCCGCCCGCACCGTGGGCGACGTGTTGGGTAAATATCACCCGCACGGCGACAGCGCGTGTTATGAAGCCATGGTGCTGATGGCGCAGCCGTTCTCGTATCGCTATCCGCTGGTGGACGGCCAGGGGAACTGGGGTGCGCCGGACGATCCCAAGTCGTTCGCGGCGATGCGTTATACCGAATCGCGCCTGTCCAAATACGCCGAGGTCTTGCTGGCCGAGCTGGGCCAGGGCACGGTCGACTGGATCCCGAACTTTGACGGCACGCTGCAAGAGCCGAAGATGCTGCCGGCGCGCCTGCCGAACATCCTGCTGAACGGCACCACCGGCATCGCGGTCGGCATGGCGACCGACATTCCGCCGCACAACGTGCGCGAAGTCGCCGCCGCCGCGGTGGCGCTGCTCGACAAGCCGGGCGCCTCGCTCGATGACCTGCTCGAGTTCGTACAGGGGCCGGACTTCCCGACCGAAGCCGAGATCATCACCCCGCGCGATGAAATTCGCAAAATTTACCAGAGCGGCCGCGGCTCGGTGCGCATGCGCGCCGTGTGGAAGAAAGAGGATGGCAGCGCGGTGATCACCGCCTTGCCGCATCAGGTTTCCGGCGCCAAGGTGCTGGAGCAGATAGCCAGCCAGATGCGCGCCAAGAAGCTGCCGATGGTCGAAGACCTGCGCGACGAATCCGATCACGAGAACCCGACGCGTCTGGTGATCGTGCCACGTTCCAACCGCATCGATCTGGAGCAGGTGATGAATCACCTGTTCGCCACCACCGATCTGGAGCGCAGCTACCGCATCAACATGAACATGATCGGTCTGGACAACCGCCCGCAGGTGAAAGGGCTGGTGGAGATCCTCACCGAATGGCTGGCCTACCGTCGCGATACGGTGCGTCGCCGCCTGAACTACCGCCTCGAGAAGGTGCTCAAGCGCCTGCATATCCTCGAAGGCTTGCTGGTGGCGTTCCTCAACATCGACGAGGTGATCCACATCATCCGCAGCGAGGATGAGCCGAAGCCGGTGCTGATGCAGCGTTTCGGCATCTCCGATACTCAGGCGGAAGCGATCCTCGAGCTGAAACTGCGTCACCTGGCCAAGCTGGAAGAGGTCAAGATCCGCGGCGAGCAGGACGAACTGGCGAAAGAGCGCGATCAGCTGCAGGCGCTGCTGGCGTCCGAACGCAAGCTGAATACGCTGATTAAGAAAGAGATCCAGGCCGATGCGCAGACCTACGGCGACGATCGCCGTTCGCCGCTGACCGAGCGCGCGGAAGCCAAGGCGATGAGCGAGCACGACTTCGTGCCGTCCGAACCGGTGACCATCGTGCTGTCGGAAATGGGCTGGGTGCGCAGCGCCAAGGGCCATGACATCGATCCGACCGGGTTGAGCTACAAGGCTGGCGACAGCTTCCGCGGCGCGGCGCGCGGCAAGAGCAATCAGCCGGTGGTGTTTATCGACTCTACCGGGCGCAGCTATGCGCTCGATCCGATGACGCTGCCTTCGGCGCGCGGGCAGGGCGAGCCGCTGACCGGCAAGCTGACGCCGCCGCCGGGCGCCACCATCGAGCAGGTGCTGATGGCGGCCGACGATCAGAAGCTGCTGATGGCGTCTGACGCCGGTTACGGTTTCGTCTGCACCTTTAACGATCTGGTGGCGCGCAACCGCGCCGGCAAGGTGATGATCACGCTGCCGGACAACGCCAGAGCGCTGCCGCCGATGGAAATTCACGGCGCAGACGATATGCTGCTGTCGATCACCGCCGCCGGGCGCATGCTGATGTTCCCGGTCGCCGATCTGCCGCAGCTGTCGAAGGGCAAGGGCAACAAGATCGTCTCCATTCCGGCGGCGCAGGCCGCCGCCGGTGAAGACAAGCTGGCCTGGCTGTTCGTGCTGCCGCCGCAGGCGTCCGTCACGCTGCACGTCGGCAAACGCAAGCTGACGCTGCGCCCGGAAGATCTGCAGAAGTTCCGTGCGGAACGCGGCCGCAAGGGCACCCAACTGCCGCGCGGCCTGCAGCGCATCGATCGCGTCGAAGTGGATGCGCCGGTGCGGGCGTCGGGTGGCGACAGCGAAGAGTAAGCGTTGGCACCAGCGTTAACGGGCGGTCGCAGCATGCTGTGGCCGCCTTATTTATTTTTGCTGGCGTTTATTTTCCAAATAGTTAACATTTCTGCGCATAAAATTATTGTGCGTACTGCCGCCTGGCGGGAAAATAGCGAGAAATGCAGGCGACATAGGCGTGCTTTCCGCCTGGTCGGCAAATAATGAGTAAAGGAATCTGCGCAGCGAAGTAAACTGCGTTGGCAGTGTGCTAATGAGGTTGTTATGTTATTGATTTTGCGTGCCGTTCTCGCCACTCTTTTCTGTATTCTGGTGTGTATTTTCGGTTCGGTTTATTGCTTGTTCAGTCCGCGTAATCCTCGCCATGTGGCGACCTTCGGCCATCTTTTCGGCCGTCTGTCGACGCTGTTCGGCATCAAGGTTGAAACCCGCGTGCCGGCCGATGCGGCCAACAACGGCAACTGCATCTATATCGCCAACCACCAAAATAACTATGACATGGTGACGGCCTCTAATATCGTGCAGCCGCGCACCGTGACGGTCGGTAAAAAAAGTCTGGTGTGGATCCCGTTTTTCGGCCCGCTGTATTGGCTGACCGGTAATCTGCTGATAGATCGTGATAATCGCGCCAAGGCGCACGGCACCATCGCCCAGGTGGCGGAGCAGTTCAAGAAGAAAGACATTTCGATCTGGATGTTCCCGGAAGGGACCCGCAGCCGCGGCCGTGGGCTGATGCCGTTTAAAACCGGCGCGTTCCACGCGGCCATCGCCGCCGGCGTGCCGATTGTGCCTATCTGCGTATCCACCACCAGCGGTAATATAAATCTTAATCGCTGGAATAACGGCCATGTGATCGTCGAGATGTTGGCGCCGGTGGATACCAGCAAATACGGCAAAGAAAACGTGCGCGAGCTGGCGGCCCATTGCCGCGAGCTGATGGAGGCGAAAATCGCCGAATTGGACGCCGAAGTCGCCCAGCGCAACGCCGCCAAAAAATAAGAGTCTACCGGCTTCAAAGAAGAGTTTTTTAATTGGCGTTCAGCGCCGTTAACGCCTGAGCGCCTGCTAATCTTGATTGGCGGGCGTTTGGGTTTTGCACACGGTTTAGTTATTGCTTTTCATGGAGAAAATATGTCACTCAGTCGACGTCAGTTTTTACAGGCATCGGGCCTGGCGCTGTGCGCGGGCGCCGTGCCGCTGAGGGCTGAGGCGAGCGGAACGCAGACCCCATTACCCATTCCCCCGCTGCTGGAGTCTCGCCGCGGTCAGCCGCTGTTCCTGACCTTGCAGCGCGCCCACTGGGCGTTTATGGATAACCGCAAAGCGGCGGTGTGGGGCATCAACGGCATGTACCTGGGGCCGACGGTGCGGGTTTACAGCGGCGACGACGTCAAACTGATCTACAGCAACCGCCTGCAGGAGCCGGTGGCGATGACCATCAGCGGTCTGCAGGTGCCGGGCACGCTGATGGGCGGCGCGCCGCGCATGATGTCGCCCAACGTCGACTGGTCGCCGGTGCTGCCCATTCGTCAGGCGGCGGCTACCTGCTGGTACCACGCCAACACGCCAAACCGCATGGCGCCGCATGTGTATAACGGGCTGGCCGGATTGTGGCTGGTGGAGGATGCCGTCAGCAAAGCGCTGCCGCTGCCCAACCACTACGGCGTCGACGATTTCCCGCTGATCATTCAGGACAAACGCTTCGATAACTTCGGCACGCCGCAATACGATGCGCCGTCGCAGGGCGGCTTCGTCGGCGATACGCTGTTGGTCAACGGCGTGCAAAACCCGTATGTCGACGTGTCGCGCGGCTGGGTGCGTTTGCGTTTGCTCAACGCCTCCAACGCGCGGCGTTATACCCTGCAGCTCAGCGACGGGCGGCCGTTCAACGTGATCGCCAGCGATCAGGGCTTCCTGCCTGCGCCGGTTGCGGTGCAGCAGCTGTCGTTGGCGCCGGGCGAGCGCCGGGAAGTGCTGATCGACATGTCGAAGGGCGACGAGGTGACCATCACCGCCGGTGAAGCGGCGGGCATCATGGATCGCCTGCGCGGCCTGTTCGAGCCGTCGAGCATTCTGGTGTCCACCCAGGTGCTGACGCTGCGCCCGACCGGCCTGCTGCCGCTGGTGACCGACAACCTGCCGATGCGCCTGCTGGCGGATCAGCTGTTGGACGGCAGCGCCAGCCGCACCCGCGATTTCCGCCTGGGCGACGGCGGCGTCGGCATCAACGGCGCAATTTGGGACATGAACCGCATCGACGTACAGGCGCAGCAAGGCACCTGGGAACGCTGGAACATTCATGCGGATACGCCGCAGTCGTTCCATATTCAGGGCGTGCAGTTCCTGATTAAACGCGTCAACGGCGCGCAGCCGATGGCGGAAGATCGCGGCTGGAAGGATACCGTCTGGGTCGATGGCGACGTCGAGCTGCTGGTGTATTTCAACCAATCCACCTCCGAACACTTCCCGTTCCTGTATTACAGCCAGACGCTGGAGATGGCCGATCGCGGCACCGCCGGCCAGCTGATGGTGCAGCCGACGATGTAACCCGCTCTGCGGGCCGCTTAGGGCGCCCGCAGCATCGCCAAAAAAGCCTGCACCACCGGCGTGACGCTGTCGGTACGGTATACCGCATACAGATCCGCCGGGGGCGCCTGCTGCAGCGAGCAAAACCGCACGCCGGGCCACGGGATGCGGCCGTAGCTGTCCGGCAGCAGCGTAATGCCGCAGCCTTCCGCCACCAGCGCCAGCAGGGTTTGCGGTTCATTGACCTGATAAGCGACGTCCGGCAAAAATCCCTGCTGCAGACACAGATTGTGCAGATACAGCCCCAGGCTGGCCTCATGCGGCGGCAGCACGATGAAGCTGTCGTTCTGCAGCGCCGCCAGCGGAATGTTTTCCTGCTGCGCCAGCGGATGATCAAGCGGCAGCACCACGGCGATGCTTTCGCGCGCCAGCCGTTGGCAGCTCAATCCCGGCAGCGTCTGCTGCTGCGCCTCTCGCCAGACCCCGATGTCGATATGCCGCTTTTGCAGCGCGGTGATTTGCTGGCTGGGCGTGAGCTCGTTCACCGACCAGGTGACGCCGGCGCTCCGCTCGCTGAATCGCCGCAGCGCCGCGATCAGCCCGCCCCAGGCCGAGGTGCCGACCATGCCGACCACCATGTGGCCGCCTTCGCCGCGCCCCATTTGTTGCACCTGATGCAGCGCGCTGTCGGCCTGATCCAGCAGCCGCTCGACGTTGCGCAGCAGCGTGCGGCCAGCCAGCGTCAGCGTCATGGAGCGGGTGGTGCGTTTGAACAGCACCACCCCGAGCTGGCTCTCCAGTTCCTTGATGTGCTTGCTGAGCGGCGGCTGTGACATATTCAACCGCCGCGCCGCCTGAGTGAAATTCATCTCTTCCGCCACCACGCGGAAATAGTGCAGTAGGCGGAAGTTAATCCGACCGGGATCGGGCAGGGCATGGGGCGGGTTCATCCGGGGTATCGCCTCCTGTGACGCAGCTCAACTTATAGATAAATGGAATAAATCGGCCGCCAAGAATGTATTGGTCTCGGCCGCGCCTCGCTCTCTACTATGGGGCTTATTGTCCCCCGCTTAAAGAGAGAATACGATGTTTAATCAAGAAGATGCTTTTATCTGCGCCGATGTTGTCCGCGCACGTCTGCCGGGTTTTCAGCCGAAAGCGGCCTTGATTCTCGGCTCTGGGCTCGGCGCTCTGGCGGAGGTGATGACTGAAACCGTCACCCTCGATTACGCGGCGCTGCCGGGCTTCCCGGTGAGCGGCGTCGTCGGCCACGCCGGGCAACTGGTCGCCGGCAAGCTGGAGGGCGTGCCGGTCTTGTGCATGAAAGGGCGCGGCCACTTCTATGAAGGGCGCGGCATGCAGGTGATGACCACCGCAGTGCGCACCTTCAAACTGCTGGGCTGCGAATTCCTGTTGGCGACCAACGCCGCCGGTTCGCTGCGCCGCTCGGTAGCGCCGGGCAGCCTGGTGGCCATTACCGATCATATCAATTTCATGCCGGAATCGCCGCTGGTCGGCGCCAACGACGAGCGCTTCGGGCCGCGCTTCTTCAGCCTGGCGAACGCCTACGATCGCGATCTGCGCGCCCAACTGGCGGCGGTGGCCGAAAGCGCGGGCATCCCGCTGGCGGAAGGGGTGTTCGCCGCTTACACCGGGCCGAACTTCGAAACGCCGGCGGAGATCCGCATGATGCAGACCCTCGGCTGCGACGTCGTGGGCATGTCGATCGTGCCGGAAGTCCTGACGGCGCGCCACTGCGGTCTCAAGGTGCTGGTGGTGTCCGCGATGACCAACTACGCCGAAGGGCTGTCGGATACGCCTCTTTCTCACGAACAAACGCTCAGCTGCGCGGCGCTGGCGGCGGACGATTTCATGCGCCTTATCCGCGAGCTGTTCAAAACGCTGTGACACCGTAAGCAAACCGGCGGCGGGCTGCAGTGGGCCCGCCGCACCAATCATCGTTGAAAGCATAATAACAAGGTGATGGCGATGGCGATAAAAACACGATTGAAGGTGATGATTTTCCTGCAGTTCTTTATCTGGGGTGCCTGGCTGGTGACGCTGGGCTCCTACATGATCAACACGCTGCATTTCAGCGGCATGCAGGTGGGAATGGTTTACAGCGCCAAGGGGATCGCGGCGCTGATCATGCCGGGCCTGGCGGGCATCATCGCCGACCGTTGGATGAGGGCCAACTACCTGTATGCGCTTTGCCACCTGCTCGGGGCGTTGGCGCTGTACTGTGCGGCGCAGGTTGAGCAACCGATGCTGATGTTCTGGGTAATGCTGTTCAACGCCATGGTCTATATGCCGACCATCGCGCTCTCCAACGCCATTTCCTATTTTTGCCTGGAGAAGCACGGCTTTGACACGGTAAAGGACTTTCCGCCGGTGCGGGTGTACGGCACCGTGGGATTCATTCTGGCAATGTGGCTGGTCGGTTTCAGCCAAATCGAGCTCAGTAATCTGCAGCTGTATCTGGCTTCTGCGGCGTCGCTGCTGCTGTCCGCCTATTCGCTGACGCTGCCGCGCTGCCCGACCAACCGCGCGGCCGAGTCGAAGCGCTGGGTGAGCGTGCTGGGGCTGGATGCGCTGGTGCTGTTTCGCCAGCGGCGCATGGCGCTGTTTTTCCTGTTCGCCATGTTGCTCGGCGCGGCGCTGCAGATAACCAACACCTTCGGCAACCCGTTCCTGCACGATCTGTCGCTCAATCCGCTATATCAGGACAGCCTCAGCGTCCGGTATCCGGCGGTGCTGCTGTCGCTGTCGCAGATCTCTGAAGTGTTCTTTATCCTCACCATTCCCTTTTTCCTGCGCCGTTACGGCATCAAGCAGGTGATGCTGATCAGCATGGCGGCCTGGACGCTGCGTTTTCTGTTCCTGGCCTACGGCACGCCGGTCGGTTTTGGTTTCGTGCTGCTGCTGTTGTCGATGATCGTTTACGGTTGCGCGTTCGACTTCTTTAATATTTCCGGCGCCATTTTCGTCGAGAAGGAGGCCGATCACCGCATCCGCGCCAGCGCGCAGGGGCTGTTCATGACCATGGTCAACGGTCTGGGCGCCTATGTGGGGGCGCTCGCCAGCGGCGAAGTGGTGGATTTCTTCAGCCATGACGGCGTGAAAGACTGGCAGAGCATCTGGCTGGTGTTTGCGCTGTATACGCTGGTGCTGGGGATTGTGTTCGCGTTGAGCTTCAACTATCGCCACTCGCCGCAGGAGAGTGCGGCGGCGGCGCAGTAAGGCTGAGGGCGCTGGATGGTGGCGCCCTGAAACGTCAGGCCTGCGGGAAGCGTTGTTGCAGTTGATGCCGGTCCGGTGGATTGGCGGCGCCGAGGCTGGCCACCACGCAGGCGGCGACCCGGTTGGCCAGATCGACCGCCCGCGGCAGCGGCCAGCCGGCGGACAGCCCCGCCAGCAAACCGGCGCAGTGGGCATCGCCCGCGCCGATGGTATCGACCACGTCCACCGGATAGGCGGGAACGTGCAGCGGCGGCGTGCGGCCGTCGCAGATCCAGGCGCCGTCGCGATCCAGGCGGCAGATCAGCGTCAGGTTACGGGCGGCGGCATAGCGCTGCGCGGCATCCACGGCGTCGCCGGCGCCGCACAGCGCGGCCACTTCGTCGCGGTTGAGCGTCAGCAGGGTGTGGCTGTCGCTGAGCATGGCGAAGAAATCTTCGCTGAGCTGGGCGATGCGCGGGCCGGGATCGATCAGACGCGGTTGGTCGAACGGCATGCGCGTCAGCCACTCGCGCAGCGCTTCGCCGTTTTCGCCCGCCAGCTCGTAGCCGCTGGCGTAGATCAGGGTGTGTTCCGTCAGCGGCAGCGTGGCCAGCTGCGCTTTATTCCATTGGCTTTCGCAACCGGAAACCGTGATGAAGGTGCGTTCGCCGTTCGGCTCCACCAGCGCCAGGCACCAGCCATTGTCCATCTGGCCGTGGCGCAACAGCACCTCCAGCCCCAGTTCGCCCATGGCGGCTTCGATCGCCGCGCCCCATTCGCCGTTGCCGACCGGCATACCGTTGATCACCGGCACTTCAAGGCGCGTCAGCGCGCGCGCCACGTTGAACGCGCAACCGCCGATTTGCCGCGCCTGCGGCTGGGCTTCGATATCTTCGCCGCTGGTCGGCAGGCGCGGCAGCGTCATCACCAGATCGCCGACCGCGCCCCCTATCACCAGGACAGGCGTTACAGCTTCCCACTCATTCATTGATGTTCTCTGCGTTGGGTCAGGTACAGACCGTAAGCGATCAGACTAACCGCAAACGACACAAACAGCCCCAGGCTGGAGTCGGCAAACAAGCCTTTAGCCAGCGGGCCGTCGATAAAACCGGTTTTGGTGACCAGCAGGCCGCACAGGGCGCCGAGGAACCAGCAGAACAGCGGGGCTTTGCGCACGCCGCGGTTCTGGCCATGCAGACCGTACAAAGCGTTGCCATCATACCCGTGGTGGCGGCGCAGGCACAGGTAATCGAGCAGGAAAATCGCCTCCCAGGCCGCCAGGAACACCCCGCAGAACACCAGGAAGGAGATGAACGGCCCCATAAAATCGCCGGAGATGAACAGCACATACAGGGCGATACCCAGCACCACCACGGCGTCGATCGATACCGCCAACCACTGTTTGACCTGCACGCCGATGGTCAGCAGGTTAAGGCTGGCGGAATACAGGCTGAGCACCGCGATGGTGACGATGCCGGCGGTGGCGGCCAGCAGATAAGGGATCGCCATCCAGGCGGGCAGCACTGAGCCTATCAGCGCGATGGGATTGGCGGCGTTGGCCAGATCGGGCAGCTGCACGGAAAGCAGAATGCCGGCCAGCATCAGCAGCATCAGCGGCAAACAGGCGCCGCCCATCACCGCGGCGAAAATGCTTTTGCTCGACGAATTCGGGCTTTGATAGCGGCTGTAATCGGCGCCGGCGATCGCCCAACTGATGCCGGTACCGGCGGCGATCACCGAGACCGCCGGCAGGAAGCCGGTCAGCCAGCTGCCGGAAGGCAGCGCCAGCACCTGGCTCCACTCGGTGTTGAACAGGATATAGAGCACCACGATCAGCGTCATGGTGCCGAAGATGCGGCTGAACCAGCTTTGCATCCAGACTACGGTATTCTGCCCCAGCAGGCTGACGACGATAGTGAGCCCGGCGAACAGCAACAGGCTGAGCGCGGTCAGCAGATGGCTGGCCCCCAGCCCGAAGGCCTCGAACAGCGCCGCCAGCGTCAGGGTGCCGGTGATCACGTTGACCGCTTCCCAGCCCATCAGATTGATCCAACTGAACAGGGTAGGCGCCACGTTGCCCTTCAGCCCGAAAATCACTCGCGACAGCGTCAGCGTAGAGGTGCGCCCGCGCTTGCCGGCGAAGCTGGTGAGGCCAACCAGCACGAAGCTGGCGACGCCGAACAAGGCGGCGAGCACCGATTGCAGGAAGGATAAGCCGAAGCCGACGATGATGGCGCCATACACCACGCCGAGAATGCCGATATTGGCTGCAGACCAGATCCAAAACAGCTCGATGGGCCGCCCGGTCTGTTCCGCATCCGGCACCCGGTCGATACCGGTGCTCTCTACCTTCCATGCTTCATTGCGATTGATATCGGTCATAGCAATTGATCCCTGTTGCGCAGGGCCTTGAGGGCCGCCGCAGTTAACTGAAAAGCGATTTTGTTGGCGCTGCGGCCGCCGCCTCGGATGAGGCTTGCCGACCGCACGGCGCCAATGAGTGTAGACAAAGAGTGGGTCTGCAGCGGAGTTTGGAAGAGAGAGAACGTTTTTATTTGCAGGCATCAGTCCGTTTCACCCGGCGCAAGGGGGATCGCGCGAGGGGATGATGAGCCGTGAGCAAGCTATCCATTAGCACCGTTGCTTATTATTTGTCATTTGTAGTGGCGTCTTGGGCAACGTGACCCATCGGGTACGGCGAGAAGCGGGCAATTCATCCCAAAGGGTCGCCCATCCGCTTCAGCGAACGGGATGCGGACAGCGTATGCCCGCTGCCTGACCATCAGGTGCGTCCTGTCTGGTCGGCAGCGGATTTTTAGTTGTTTTAAAGGTGGATCCCTGGTGTTGGTGCCATTGATGTTTCAACATCAATAAGCACAGATTACGCGCGATCTAGATCCAATGAAAGTCCATTGAATAAAAATTGTGATGTCCCTCTGAAAACATTAGCAATATTTTAGTTATGGTGAGAGGCTTTATCGCCGGATCGGCGATAGGAGAAAGCGAAGTTTGGGCATAGGGCGGAACAAGAGGGCGGGCGAATGACGGATTTTATGGCCTGGCTGCGTGAACATCTGGCGCAGGGGGCGGCGGCGCCGCGCTATATTCAGCTGGCGACGGCGATAGAAACCGCGATCAGGCAGCAGGTGCTGGCGGCGGAGGCATTTCTGCCGCCGGAGCGGCACATGGCGGAAGGTTTGGCGCTGTCGCGCGTCACCGTCAGCAAGGCGATGAAACTGCTGGAGGAGAAGGGGCTGATTTCGCGGCAGCAGGGCGTTGGCACCCGCGTGGCGATGCGTATCGGCTATTCCCTCGATAAGGACAGCGGTTTTACCGCTCAGGCGCTGCGTCACGGCAGCAGCGTCAGCAACCGATGGCTGCTGCGCGCACGGGTCGGCGCGCCGGCCAAGGCCGCGGCGGCGCTGGGGATCGCGGAAGGGGATGAGGTGGTCAAACTGCGGCGTTTACGCTTGCTGAACGGCAGCCCGGTCTCGCTGGAAACCACCTATATTCCGCTGCGCTTCCTGCCTGAACCGGCGCAGCTGGAGCATTCGCTGTATGCGTTATGGCAATCGCGCGGCATCGTGCCTGAAGATAAACACTTTTTGTTGAAGGCGGTGTCCTGCAGCGGCGAGGTCGCCGAGCTGCTCAACGTACCGTGCGGCGCGCCGTTGTTGCACATCATCCAAACCAGCCGCAACGCCCGGGGCGAGGCGCTGGAGTTCAGCGATATCTTGTGCCGCAGCGACGTTTATGAATTCGAGGTGAATGGTTAGCGAAATAACCATGCTCTTTTTGCCACTAGTGCGTATAATCGCCGCCCGGCGATTAATTAACCTGTAAAAAGAGCAGCAGAATGAGCACCACCAGCCTGATCCAACCCGATCGTGAACTGTTTTCTTATAAGCCTTATTGGGCGGAATGTTATGGCACCGCGCCGTTTTTACCGATGTCGCGAGCAGAGATGGATCAACTGGGCTGGGACAGCTGCGACGTGATCATCATCAGCGGCGACGCCTATGTCGATCACCCGAGCTTCGGCATGGCGATCATCGGCCGCATGCTGGAAGCGCAGGGCTTCCGCGTCGGCATCATCGCGCAGCCGGATTGGAGCAACAAAGAAGACTTCATGCGGTTGGGGAAACCGAATCTGTTCTTCGGCATCACCGCCGGCAACATGGATTCGATGATCAACCGCTATACCGCCGATCGCAAACTGCGCCACGACGACGCCTACACCGCCGGCAACGTCGGTGGCAAGCGCCCGGATCGCGCCACCCTGGTCTACAGCCAGCGCTGCAAAGAAGCCTATAAAGACGTGCCGATCGTGCTGGGCGGCATTGAAGCCAGCCTGCGTCGCATCGCCCACTACGACTATTGGTCGGATACCGTGCGCCGCTCGGTGCTGGTGGACTCCAAAGCCGACATGCTGATCTACGGCAACGGCGAACGCCCGCTGGTGGAAGTGGCGCACCGTCTGGCCGCCGGCGAGAAGATCGGCGATATCCACGATATTCGCAATACCGCGGTGATGCGTAAAGAAGCGCTGCCGGGCTGGAGCGGCGTGGATTCCACCCGCCTCGACAAGCCGGGCCGCATCGAACCTATCCCGAACCCGTACGGCGAGGATCTGCCGTGCGCCGACGGCGCCAAACCGAAGGAGCCGGAAGCCAAGCCTGTCACGGTGCGCGCCGCCAAGCCGAAGCCGTGGGAGAAGACCTACGTGCTGCTGCCGTCCTTCGAGAAAGTGAAGGGCGACAAGGTGCTGTATGCGCACACCTCGCGCATTTTGCACCATGAAACCAACCCCGGCTGCGCCCGCGCGCTGATGCAAAAACACGGCGATCGCTACGTGTGGATCAACCCGCCGGCGATCCCGCTGACCACGCCGGAGATGGACAGCGTCTTCGCCCTGCCTTACCAGCGCGTGCCGCACCCGTCCTACGGTCAGGAGCGCATTCCTGCCTACGACATGATCCGCTTCTCGGTGAACATCATGCGCGGTTGCTACGGCGGCTGTTCGTTCTGTTCGATCACCGAGCACGAAGGGCGCATCATCCAGAGCCGTTCGGAAGATTCGATCGTTCGCGAAATCGAAGAGATCCGCGACAAAGTGCCGGGCTTTACCGGCGTGATCTCCGATCTGGGCGGCCCGACCGCCAACATGTATATGCTGCGCTGCACCAACCCGCGCGCCGAGCAGACCTGCCGCCGCGCCTCGTGCGTGTATCCGGAGATCTGCACTTATATGGATACCAACCACGAGCCGACCATCAAGCTTTACCGCCGCGCGCGTTCGCTGGAGGGCATCAAGAAGATCCTGATCGCCTCCGGGGTACGTTACGATCTGGCGGTGGAAGATCCGCGCTATATCAAGGAACTGGCGACCCACCACGTCGGCGGCTACCTGAAGATCGCGCCGGAGCACACCGAAGAAGGCCCGCTGTCGAAAATGATGAAACCGGGCATGGGCAGCTACGATCGCTTCAAACAGCTGTTTGATCACTATTCGAAGCAGGCGGGCAAAGAGCAGTACCTGATCCCGTACTTCATCTCTTCGCACCCGGGCACCCGCGATGAAGATATGGTGAACCTGGCGCTGTGGCTGAAGAAGAACCGTTTCCGCCTCGATCAGGTGCAGAACTTCTATCCTTCGCCGATGGCCAACTCCACCACCATGTATTACAGCGGCAAAAACCCGCTGAGCAAGGTGGGGTACAAGAGTGAAGACGTGGTGGTGCCGCGCGGCGAGCGCCAGCGTCGCCTGCATAAGGCGCTGCTGCGTTACCACGATCCGGCCAACTGGGCGCTGATCCGCACCGCGCTGGAAGAGATGGGGCTGAAGCACCTGATCGGCAGCCGCCGCGAGTGTCTGGTACCGGCGCCGAGCATCGACGAGCAGCGCGAAGCGAAACGGCTGCAGCGCCACACCCGACCGGCGTTGACCAAGCATACCGACATCAATCGGCAGCGCACGCCGTCCAACCGGCCACCGCGCAAACCGATTCGCAAGGCCAAGCCGTAACGACGAGGCCCGCGCGCAAACAAAAAGGAGAACCCTCGGGTTCTCCTTTTTACTTTGGCTAATTACAACCGTTCGTAAGCGGCTTCCACTTTCATCAAATGGCGCGGCGCCTGCGGGGCGGGATGGTATTTGCGCACGTGCCAGTTAAAGGCTTCCGGCGACAGGTTGTTAATCATCGCGATCGCCTGCTGGCGGTTGCTGGAGAAGGTGCGCAGCAGCGCCCCGGTACCGTTGACGTAGGCGATGATGGTGGCGTAGCGCAGCGTGACGGGATTGGCGATCCCTTTAAGCTGTTGTTTTTGCAAGGTGGCCAGATAGGCGGCGCCGAGATCGATATTGGTGTCGGGATCCCGCAGGTCATCGTCGTCCGGGCAGCCGCGTTTGCCTTTGTAGCGGTAGGCGTCGCAGCCGGCGGTATCGGCTTTCAGCTGCATCAGACCGATCGCATTGGATCTGCTCACTGCGGAAGGGTTGAAGCCGGACTCCACCTGGATCATTGCGGTGATCAGCTTGGCGTCAACGCCGTATTCGCTGGCGGCGTCTTGAATGGCGCTATCGAAGGCGTGGCGATCGTAGCTGACGCGCTGTTTCTTGCCGGCGCAACCCGCCAGCACCAGCATGATGCAAAGCATGCCCAGCCGTGACCCGTGTGAGAAAGAGAATTTCATGGTGCTCCGTGCTTGTCTGTTTTTTTTAACGGCGTTAACCGGTGGCCGGAGCCTCCGGCGTCGTCATCATAACGTCAGGCGGCGCAAAGGAGCAATGTGCGGGAAGGAAAAGCCCCCTCCGGCGGGAGAGGGCTTGAGGGGGGTTACAGGGTATCCGGATCCGGCCCCAGGCGGTTGCCGACGTCCAGCTTGGCGATCTCGCCCAGTTCGTCCTTATCGAGTTTGAAATCAAACACCTCGAAGTTTTCGCGGATGCGCGACGGCGTGACCGATTTCGGGATCACGATAAGGCCGCTGTCCAGGTGCCAGCGCACCACGATCTGCGCCGGAGTCTTCTCGTATTTCTCGGCCAGCGCCTTGATCAGCGGCTGGTCGAATACCCCTTCACCACCCTGCGCCAGCGGGCTCCAGGATTCGGTGGCGATATGGTGCGTGGCGTTCCAGGCGCGCAGCTGGCGCTGTTGCAGCAACGGGTGCAGCTCGATCTGGTTGACGACCGGCGCCACGTTGGTTTCATCCAACAGACGCTGCAGGTGCGGCGTATGGAAGTTGCACACGCCGATGCTTTTCACCAGACCTTGTTCGCGCAGTTTGATCAGCTCGCGCCAGGCGGAGACGTATTGATCCTGCTGCGGGCGCGGCCAGTGGATCAGATACAGATCCACGTAGTCCAGCTTGAGCTTTTCCAGACTGGTTTCCAGCGCCGCCAGCGGATCGCCCTGATCGTCGTTCCACAGCTTGGTGGTGATGAACAGGTCGCTGCGCGGCAGCGCGCTGGACTGCAGCGCGGCGCCGACGCCTTCCTCGTTCTTGTAGATCGCGGCGGTGTCGATGGAGCGGTAACCGATCTCCAGCGCTTTGCTGACCGCGCGGGTGGTCTCTTCAATACTCGCCTGCCAAACGCCGAGACCCAACTGCGGCATCAGATTACCATCGTGGAGTTTGATGATGGGTTGTTGCGTTGTCATGCGCATCTCCTTGTGTACGGATTGCGGCGCCTGCGGCACCGAAACGGCTATAGATAAATTCTAGTTGGCAAAATGGGCGGTTGCCGGGTTTGCCAGCCTAATTTCAGCGGTGGCGGGAGGGCGATTTTCTCCCCGCTCTCCCTGCGAATGAGCGGTAAGACGAAGGGTACGAAACGAGCGGCGGCGCGCTGAGGCGCCCGACTGCGCCCGGCGATCGGCCGAGCGCAGAATGCGGCGAAAAATGGCTGGCGAAGACTAAAGCCTAGCAAAAAATCGCCGTTTTGCGATTAACGCGCCGCTTCATAAATGCGGCGGCTGACGTCCAGGGTGATGTCCTGATGCTCGCCCAGGGCGGTCATGCCGTGCTGCTGCAGCTTGTCGAGCAGCGCGGGAATGCTGCTGCCGTCGAGCTGATAATCCGCCATGCGGGTCGGCACGCCCATCTGCTCGAAGAAGGCGCGGGTGGCGGCGATCGCGTCGTCGATGCGGCTGTCTTCGCTGCCTTCGCGCAGGCCCCAGACGCGTTCAGCGTACTGCAGCAGCTTTTCGCGTTTCTGCGCTTTCTTCTCGTGCAGCAGCGCCGGCAGCACGATGGCCAGCGTTTGCGCGTGGTCGAGGTCGTGCATGGCGGTCAGCTCATGACCCAGCATGTGGGTCGCCCAGTCCTGCGGCACGCTGGCGCCGATCAGGCCGTTCAGCGCCATGGTTGCGCTCCACATCACGTTGGCGCGCACCGCATAGTTCTCCGGCTCGGCCAGCGCGCGCGGGCCGTCTTCCAGCAGGGTCAACAGCAGGCCTTCGGCGAAGCGATCCTGCACCTTGGCGTCGACCGGGTAGGTCAGATACTGTTCCAGGGTGTGTACGAAGGCGTCGACCACGCCGTTGGCTACCTGGCGCGGCGGCAGCGAGTAGGTCACCACCGGATCCAGCACGGCGAAGCGCGGCTGCACCAGCGGTGAGAAGAAGTGCTGCTTGTCGCCGCTGCTCTTCCGGGTGATCACCGCGCCGCTGTTGGATTCTGAACCGGTGGCCGGCAGCGTCAGCACGCAGCCCATCGGCAACGCGTCAGTGATGTGGCTGCCGACGGTCTGCAGAATATGCCAGGCATCGCTGTCGGCCGTATAACGAGCCGCGGCGGCGATGAACTTGGTGCCGTCAACCACCGAACCGCCGCCGACCGCCAGCAGGAAATCGATGTTTTCCGTTTTCACCACCTCGACCGCTTTCATCAGGGTTTCGTAGGTCGGGTTAGGTTCGATGCCGGAGAATTCCCGCACGTCGCGGCCGGCCAGCGCGCTATACACCTGGTCGAGCACGCCGTTTTTCTTCACGCTGCCGCCACCGTAGGTGATCAGAATGCGCGCGTCCGCCGGGATCTGGCCGGCCACTTCGGCGATTTGCTGCTTGCCGAACAGGATTTTGGTTGGGGTATGCAGAATGAAGTTTTGCATGGCTGATTTCTCTCTTTCTGTCAGGCGGGCGCCAAAGCGGCGCAAAGGTTTCTGGCCCGTATTGTCAGCAACCTGGCGGTAACGCACAATGCACATTCCTGTTTGGTTATTGCCTATTTCTACAGATGACTGTAGAAATAGAGAGTTTTAAATTATGATTTATGCCGAATCGTTCTGACTGTAAGAGGGTGTTTCCGTGACTGAAATCGATGCGCTGCGCAGCCGCATGGCGCGCCAGGCGATGGCTATCGCCACCGGCAACGGCTATACGCCGTCACCGGTGCCGCGGGTGAAGATCCTGTATGTCGATCGCCACTGCCCGCGCCAGCCGGTGATGTACGAACCGGGGATCGTCATCATCTTTCAGGGGCACAAGGTCGGCTATTGCGGCAACAAGGTGTTCCAGTACGATCCGCGCAACTACCTGCTGATGACGGTGCCGCTGCCGTTCGAGTGCGAAACCTTCGCCAGCCCGGAGCTGCCGCTGGTTGGATTGGCGGTCAATATCGATACCCAAATGCTGCAGGACTTGCTGATCGACATCGGCGACGACGACTACCTGATGCAGCCGCGCGCGGAGAGCAACGGCGTAAACCTGGCCGAGCTGACGGAAGAGCTGTTGTGCGCCACCGAACGTCTGCTGGACGTGATGGCCAAGCCGCTCGACGCTCGGGTGTTGGGGCCGCAGATCGTACGCGAGATCCTCTACTACGTGCTGCGCGGCGCCTGCGGCGCGTCGCTGCAGGAGCTGGTCAACCGTCATACCCATTTCAGTCAGATCGCCAAGGCGCTGCGGCGCATAGAAAATCAGTATGCCGAGAGCCTCAACGTCGAGCAGTTGGCCGGCGAGGTCAACATGAGCGTGTCGGCGTTTCACCATAACTTCAAGGCGGTGACCAACACCTCGCCGCTGCAGTACGTGAAGTCGTACCGGCTGCACAAGGCGCGTTTGCTGATGGTGCATGATGGCCTGAAGGCCAGTACCGCGGCGATCCGCGTCGGCTACGAGAGCGCGTCGCAGTTCAGCCGTGAATTCAAACGCCTGTTTGGCGTCACGCCGGGGGATGAAGTCGCCCGGCTGCGCGACGCCAATCCGCTGATGCTGGAGGGGTGAGCCGCCGCCGGGCGGCGGGCTATGGGGTTAGCACGATCTTGCCGAACGGGCCGCGATCGAGGTGATCCAACGCCTGCGGCAGTTGATCGAGCCGGTATACCTGGTCGATCACCGGCTGCAGGTTGACGGCGTCCACGGCGCGCACCAGATCTTCCAGCGCGCGGCGGTGGCCGACGCCGATGCCCTGGATCTCCGCCGATTTCAGCAGCAGCAGGCCGGCGGGGGCGGAGATCTCGGCGCCCGCCAGCACGCCGATCACTGAGATGCGGCCGCCCACCGCCACAGCGTGCACCGAGTTGCCCAAATTCGGGCCGCCGACGGTATCGATCACATGGTCGATGCCGCGATCCTGCGTCAGCGCATAAATCGCCTCCACCCAATCGCCGTCCAGCCGGTTGATGCCATGATTGGCGCCCAATGCCAGGGCTCGCGCCAGCTTTTCATCGCTGCCGGAGGTGACATAGACCTCCGCGCCGTGGGCTTTGGCGATCTGCAGCGCGAACAGCGCCACGCCGCCGGTGCCTTGCACCAGCACCGTCTCGCCGGCATGCAGTTTGCCCTGTTCCACCAGCGCGAACCAGGCGGTCAGCCCGGCGCAAGGCAGGGTACTGGCCTGCACGTCGTCCAGCGACGCCGGCGCCGCCACCAACCAGTCTTCATGCAAAATCACGTATTCCGCCAGCACGCCCTGATAGAAGCCGCCAAGGGTGTGGTAAGGCGCCTGGCGCGCATTGCCGTACGGTTTTTGCCGGCCGTCGATCCAGCCGGGGCTAAAGGTAGAGATGACCCGGGCGCCGGGTTGGAAACGGCTGACGCCGGGCCCGACGGCGTCGACCTCGCCGGCCATGTCCGAGGCGGGGGTGAACGACTGCGGCAGCGTCAGCCCCATGCCGCTTTCAATCATCATTTTGTCGCGGTAGTTGAGCGCTACCGCCTTCACTTTCACTCTGATCTCGCGCGGCCCCGGCTGCGGGATCGCGTCGGTGGTCAGCTGCAGGTGTTCACGCCCCAGGGCGTCCATCGTCCAGCGTTGCATCGTGTCGGTCATGATGTTCTCCAAAGTCTGCGATTAACGACCTGTCGATAATATCGTTGATGAAGGTTCGCCAGTGGCGATAAGATTTCCGCAGATTGTTTCTTTTAGAGCGACAAACCATGAGCGATCGATTGAGCGGCATTTCGGTATTCGTCACCGCCGTGGAGGCGGGCAGTTTTGCGTTGGCGGCCAGTCGGCTGCACCTGTCGCGCTCGGCGGTGGGGAAAACGATCGCCCGGCTGGAACAGCGGCTGGGCGTGCGGCTGTTTCATCGCACCACCCGCAGCCAGAGCCTGACCGACGACGGCGCGTTGTTCTATGAGCGTTGCCTGCGGGCGCTGGAGGAGATCCGCGGCGCGGAAACGCTGCTGGAGTCGGGCAAGCGGCAGGTCAGTGGCCGGCTGCGGGTATCGATGCCGGTGTTGTTTGGCCGCATGTGCATCGCGCCGCTGCTGACCGAGCTGACGCGTGAGCATCCCGGCCTGGAGCTGGAGCTGTCGTTCAGCGATCGGGTGGTGGATCTGATTGAGGACGGTTTTGATATGGCGATCCGCAACGGCACGCTGGCCAACAGCAATGGGCTGGTGGCGCGGCGCATCGGCGATCACCGCATGACGCTGTGCGCCTCGCCGGCCTATCTGCAGCGGTGCGGCGAACCGCACAGCATTGAGCAACTGGCCCAGCACGAGGCGGTGACCTATATGCGCGCCGGCGCGCGGCGCAGCTGGCGGGTGCTGGACGAGAACGGCGAGCCGCAGGAAGTGATGCCGAATAACCGATTGCAGATGGACGATTTGCAGGCGATTGCGGATGCGGCGACGGCCGGGTTCGGCATCGCCTGGCTGCCGTGTTGGCTGGTGCGTGAGCAGCTGTTGAGCGGGGCGCTGGTGCGCCTGCTGCGCGATCGGCCCGGCGCCGCCTTTGAAGCGCATGCGGTGTGGCCGCACACGCCTCACCTGCCGCTGAAGGTGCGGCTGGCGGTGGATACGTTGGTGAGCAAGTTGCCGCCTCGCCTGGCGTTGGTCGAGAAAGCGCTGTAGCGCGCCGGGATCAGGAAGAGGAGGCGCGTTTTTTACGCCAGACCACCAGCATGGCGCCGAGCAGGCCGACGAACAGCAGCAGCAGCGGCAGCAGCATCAGGCCGGTCATCACCTGGCTTTCGTGGCGTTTCACCAGCGGAATTTGGCTGAAAGCGTAGCCGAGACCGACCAGCGCGCAGACCCAGATCGCTGCGCTCAGCCAGTTGAAAACCTGGAAGCGCGAGCTGTTGAGCCCGGAAATGCCGGCCATGGTCGGCAGCAGCGTGCGCACGAAGCCGAGGAAGCGGCCGATCAGCAGCGCCGTCAGCCCGTGGCGGTTGAACAGGTTATGCGCGCGCTGATGGTATTGCGCCGGCAGTTGCAGCAGCCAGCCTTTCACCAGGCTGGTGTGGCCCAGCCAGCGGCCCTGGATATAGCTCAGCCAGCAGCCGAGGCCGGCGGCGGCGGTCAGAATCAACAGGGTGGGGGCAAAGCCCATCACGCCTTTGGCGATCAGCGCGCCCGACAGCAACAGCAGGCTATCACCGGGGAGGAAGGAGGCGGGCAGCAGTCCGTTTTCCAAAAACAAGGTGGTGAAAAGTACGGCGTAAACCACCCAAATCACGCTGGGATCGGCGAGGGCGATGAAGTCCTGCTGCCAAAGCGCATGAATAATCTCTCGTAATACATCCATTTTATGTCCTGTTGCATGCCGGTTGCGCCCGGGGTCACGTTCTCCAGGATGCGGCGGTTACCGTATCTGACAGTTACCCGGTTAGTGTACCGCTAATAGCTTAAGCCGACATTAAACGAGACGAAGAAAATTACCGGAATTCGCCTTAGCGCACGCCGTTGAGGCGATCGAAGCCGGCCGCCAGATCGGCGATCAGGTCTTCGACGTTCTCCAGACCGATATGCAACCGCACCAGCGTGCCGGAAAAATCGACGCCGCCCGCCGGGCGGATCGCTTCCAGTTCTTCCGGCTGATTGGCCAGGATCAGCGACTCGAAGCCGCCCCAGGAGTAGGCCATGCTGAAGTGGCTGAAGTTGTCCAGGTAAGCGGCCAGCTGCGCCTCATCCAGCCGCTCTTTCAGCACGAAAGAGAACAGCCCGTTGCAGCCGCTGAAGTCGCGGCGGTAGAACGCGTGGCCCTTGCAGCTGGGCAGGGCCGGGTGATTGACCGTCGCCACCTCCGGCCGTTCGGCCAGCCAGTTGGCGACCTCAATGCTGCTGCGTTCGTGCTGCTTGAGCCGCACGCTCAGGGTGCGCAGGCCGCGGCTCGCCATGTAGGCGGTGTCGGCATCCACCATCTGCCCCATTAGATAGGAGTACTCGCGCAGTTGCTCCCAACAGCGCGCGTTGGCGACGGCGGTGCCGAGCATGTAATCGGAATGGCCGATCAGGTATTTGGTGCCGGCCTGAATGGAAATGTCGATGTCGAAATCCAGCGCCTTGAACAGCACGCCCGCCGCCCAGGTGTTGTCTATCATGATCACCACGTCCGGCGCCACGGCGCGAATGGCCTGCACCATCGCCGGGATATCCTGCACTTCCAGGGTGATGGAGCCGGGGGACTCAAGGAACACCACGCGGGTATTGGGTTGGATAAGCGTGGCGATGTCGGCGCCGATCAGCGGATCGAAATAGGTGGTGCTGACGTTCATGCGGCCGAGGATGTGGGTGCAGAAGTCCTGGGTCGGTTCATACGCTGAGCCGGTGACCAGCAGGTGATCGCCGGCGCCGACGAACGACAGGATCGCATTGGCCACCGCCGCCGCGCCGCAGGGGTACAGCACGCAGCCGGCGCCGCCCTCCAGTTCCACCATCGCATCCTGCAGCGCGAAGTGGGTCAGCGTGCCGCGTCGGCCATAAAACAGCTCGCCGTGGGCGCGTTGCGCGGTGGCCTGTTTTTTGGCGGCGACGGAGTCGAAGACCAGGGAAGAGGCGCGTTGAGTCACGGGGTTGACGGAGCCCTGGGTGTAGCGTTTGCCGCGGCCGGCGCCGATCAGCGTGGTTTCGATGTGTTTTGACGTCATGGTACCTGGCTCACCTCTGGTTGCTCTGCACTGCCCGTTTGCGATAGCCCTTACGTTAGCATGAGTTATTATAGCCATCCAGACGTTTTAACTTCTGGATATAGAAACGGCTATAATTGGCTGCCGCCCGCGCATTTTTCGCGTCATCCTTCTGCCGAGCGGCCAGAGAGAAGCCCATTCATCGGTCGAGACGCCGTTCGGCAGCGTGGCGTTGTTGCGCCGTTGTGGGAGAAAAGTAACGAAATCGCCCTATAAAAGGGGCTTTTAGCGGTGAACGGGCGTAGATTGGCGTTTGGTTGCGGAGGTGTCTAAAATTTTCTCGTTTATTTGGTAAATAATAATGAGAACTACTATCAATCCCCGGTTGGTTTGATATGATCGCACGCTGAATTATTCCTTAATTTTGATCGGTAATGGGTGGAGGCACAGCGTGAAAACGGCTGGCAAGAATTTAAATCAAGGATCGTTCGGCCAGGGCCGGGCGCAGTGGGGCAAGGCCTTTGGCCGCAGCCTGATGGCTTCTATGGTGCTGGTTGTGGGGCTGGCCGGCAGCGCGCAGGCAGCGCCGGCGGCCAATCCGGCCGTTACCGAAAGCGTTGCGCCGACCACCGCGCCTGCACCAGCAGCCGCTGCGCCGGAAAGCATCACGCCGGTGAACCCGGCACCGACGATCCAGCCACCGGAAACCCGCGGCATGGACCTGTCCATTTGGGGCATGTACCAGCACGCCGACGCGGTGGTGAAAGCGGTGATGATCGGCCTGGTGCTGGCGTCTATCGTGACCTGGACCATTTTGTTCGCCAAAGGCAGCGAACTGCTGCGCGCCAAGCGCCGTCTGCGCCGCGAGCAGCTGGCGCTGGCCGAAGCGCGTTCGCTGGATGAGGCTTCCGAGCTGGCGCAAAACTTCTCCCCGGAGAGCGTCAGTGCTGTCTTGCTGAACGATGCGCAAAATGAGCTGGAGTTGTCTGCGGAATCCAATGACAACAACGGCATCAAAGAACGTACCGGTTTCCGCCTCGAGCGCCGCGTGGCGGCCTACAGCCGCAACATGGGCCGCGGCAACGGCTTCCTGGCCACCATCGGCGCCATCTCGCCGTTCGTCGGCCTGTTCGGCACCGTCTGGGGCATCATGAACAGCTTCATCGGCATCGCCCATTCGCAGACTACCAACCTAGCGGTCGTGGCGCCGGGCATCGCAGAGGCGCTGCTGGCGACCGCGATGGGCCTGGTGGCGGCAATCCCTGCGGTCGTTATCTACAACATCTTCGCCCGCGTCATCAGCGGCCATCGCGCCCAGGTGGGCGACGTGGCGGCCCAGGTCTTGCTGCTGCAGGGCCGCGATCTGGATCTGGCCGCAACGGCGGAAGCCAAGCGCTCACAGCACGCACATCAACTGCGGGCGGGGTGAGTCATGGCGATGCGCTTAAATGAAGATCTGGACGACAGCGGCGAACTGCATGAAATCAACGTGACGCCGTTTATCGACGTCATGTTGGTGCTGTTGATCATCTTTATGGTGGCCGCGCCGCTGGCAACGGTAGATATCCGCGTCGATCTGCCGGCTTCTTCCGCCAAGCCGCAGCCGCGGCCGGAAAAACCGGTCTTCCTGTCGGTGAAGGCCGACAAGCAGCTCTACGTCGGCGATCAGCCGGTGAATGCCGATCAGCTGACCTCGGTGCTGGATCAACGCACTCAGGCGAACAAAGAAACCACCATCTTCTTCCAGGCGGACAAGAGCGTGGACTATGAAACGCTGATGAGCGTGATGGACACCCTGCGTAAAGCCGGTTACCTGAAAGTGGGGCTGGTGGGTATGGAAGGCGCCGCCAAGTAGCGGCAGCAAAACGATAAAGGGCGCTCAGGCGCCCTTTTTTATTGATTCTGAGATATCACTCCCCGGCTAACAACGCCCGGGAACCGGCATGGCGCCAGTGGATGCGGCCCGGCAGATACAGCGCGTTCTGTTCCAGCGGCCGCTCGTCGATAAGCGCGGTGACATTGTCGAAGCTATGTTGCGCCAGTGCCAGGCAGTCTTGCGCGACCGTGTCTATCTTCAGCGTCATGCAGTCGAACAGGTAGTGATCGTCGAAGCTGCACAGGTGAATGTCGCTCTCCATCAGCTGATGCTGAGTCAGATATCGCAATACGCCTTCCAGCAGGCCGCAGGCGGCGGTAAACAGCGCTTTGGGCGGACGCCCTAACTGTGCGCACAGCTGAGCGAACATCTCGTAACCTGAGCTGGGGTGATAGTTGCCGTTGATGATCCATTCCGGTTTGCACGTTACGCCGGCGCGCTCCAGGCCAAGCTGGAAGCCGGCCAGGCGATCGCGGGTCGGCGAAATGCGCGGCTGCCCGCCGAGAAAATAGATCTCATCCGGATGTTGGCGCGCGACCGTTTCCACCAGGTCGGCGGTCGAATTGACCGAATCGGTGATCACCAGCGGCAGTTCGGAGCCGGCGATCAGGCGATCCATCTGCACCACCGGCAGCCCGGCGTTGATCTTCTGGTATTCTGCGTCGTTCAACTGGCTGGAGGCGACGATCAAGCCGTCCACCTGCCGCTGTACCAGACTGTTCACCGCCATCATCTCCTGCGCCGGGTTTTCATCGGTGCAGGCGATCAACAGCTGCAGGCCAGCTTCGCGGCACAGCGTTTCCAGCTCGCGTGAAATCACCGCAAAGCCGTAGTTGGTCATCTCCGGCACCACCAGCCCCAACGTGTGGCTGCGGTTGGAGCGCAGGGAGCGGGCGTGGATGCTGGGCTGATAATGGTGCTCGTGCGCCAGCGCCAGAATGCGGTCGCGGGTGTCGTCGGACACCCGGTATTCCTTGCTGCGGCCGTTCAGCACCAGGCTGGCGGTCGATTTCGACACCCCGGCCAGCGTGGCGATGTCACTGATGGTAATGCGTTTATTTTTTTTCACTGACGCCATCTGAAGTCATCGGAGGATGCGTCATTCTAGCATGCATGGCGTCAGCGGCCAGTATTCCAACGCCAGCGGCGCGTTTCCGGACAGCCGCAGTTGCGGCTCAATGGCCGGGAAGTAGCGCGCGCTCATCACGGCCTCGCCGCGGTTGATGAAGATCTCCACGCTGGAACGATCGAACAGCAGCTGCAGATGCGTGACCGGGCCGCGCCAGTAACGGTGCTCCGGCTGGCCGTCAGCCAGGGAAGCGCGCGTCAGCTGCAGCCTTTCGCCGTCCCAGTTCAGCGTCATTGCCTCGCCAAACGCGGCGCTGAACGCGCCCTGCGGCGTCAACCGCAGCTCCGCAGCCCCCAGCGCATAGGCGGGGGCACCATCGGCACGGCCTTGCCAGCATGTTCGCTCGCCGCGCAGCTGTTGCAGCTCGCGCGCCGGGCGCTGGTGGAGGCGGCCATGCCGCAGCGACAGCTCGCGCGGGCAGGTCATGGTGTGGATCCAGCCGTAACGGCGCGTCGGATGGGCTTCTTCATCTTGTTCGGGCACGCCCATCCAGCCGAACAGCAGGCGGCGGCCATCTTCCGTCAGCGTCGTCTGAGGCGCATAGAACTCGAAGCCGGCGTCCAGCTCGCGAAATTCGCCGTGGCTGAAGGCCGCCTGCCGGTAATCCAGCTTGCCGAGCAGATAACCGGCCTGGTAACGGTTGAGATAGCGTTCCGGCTGCGGCGCCAGCCCCTGCGGGCAGCAGATCAACACGTCGGCGTCGTCCAGCGAGAACAGGTCCGGGCACTCCCACATATAGCCGAATTCACCCAGGTCGTTCAGGCCGGAGCCGGCGATCTCGCCCAGCGCTTGCCAGTCACGCAGATCGCTGGAACGAAGCAGCAGCACCTTGCCGCGATCCTGCAAGTCACGCGCCCCGAGCACCATGTACCAGGCATTCTGATGACGCCACACTTTCGGATCGCGTACGTGGCCACTGTAGCCGTCCGGCAGCGGCAGCACCGGCCCGAGCTTGCAATATTCGCCCCGATCGCTTTCCTGGGCCAGGCATTGATAGGCCGTGCGTGAGCCGTCGGGGAATTTCACATTGCCGGTGTAGATCAGCGTGATTTTATCTTCCGCCACCACCGCCGAGCCGGAATAACAGCCGTGGCTGTCGTAACAGGCACCCGGCGCCAGGGCGAGCGGCTGATGCGCCCAATGCACTAAATCGAGCGACTGCCAGTGTCCCCAGCACTTGTTGCGATGATCGCAGCCCAGCGGATTCCACTGGTAGAACAGGTGATAAACGCCGTTGTGCTGGATGAAGCCGTTGGGATCGTTCAGCAAGCCAACGCTGGGCGCCAGATGCCAGGCCGGGCGGTGCGGATCGCGCAGCGCGAGTCGCTGGCCGTTCATGACCGCCTGCAACGCCTGTTTGATTAAGCTGAGTTCTTCCATCATTGTGCGTCCGTTTTATATTTCAGCAGCAGGGAGAGTATGAAGGCGGTGCCAAAAGCGATCGCCAGGCCGATGATATAGCTGACCAGCGAACTGGCCTGCACAATCGCCATGCCAGGGATTGCCGTCAGCCCGACCGCGTTCATGCCGACGTGGTTGGCCACCACCCAGGCACCGCCGAGCGCGCCGCCCGCCAGCGCTGCCAGGAACGGTTTCACGAAGCGCAGGTTGATACCAAACAGCGCCGCCTCGGTGATGCCGAGCATGGCGGAAAAGGCGGAAGGCACCGCGATGGCTTTGATTTTGGCGTCGCGGGTTTTGAAATACACCGCCAGGCAGGCACCGCCCTGAGCGATGTTGGCCATCGACCAGATCGGCAGCAGGAAGTTGACGCCGATAGTGGGGTTGCCGAGCAGCCCGGCTTCTACCGCATGAAAACTGTGGTGAATGCCGGTGATGACGATAGCGGAATAGAGGCCGCCGAACAGCAGCCCGGCGAACCACCCCGCATGGGCAATCAGCGTGCTGAGCACGAAGGAGATGCCGTCACCCAGCGCGCGGCCGGCGGGGCCGATAAACAGCAGGGCGACAAAGCCTGAGATGACCACCGTCAGGAACGGCGTCAGGATCAGATCGAGCGCGTTGGGGATCACTTTACGCAGCCGTTTCTCCAGCAGGCTCATGAACCACACCGTCAGCAGCACCGGGAACACGGTGCCCTGATAGCCGATCATGGCGATGTCCAGACCGAAGAAGTTCATGGTGTGGAACCCTCCGGCGACGCCCCAGGCATTGGTCAGCGCCGGATGCGTCAAAATGCCGCCGAGCGTGGCGCCCAGATAGGGGTTGCCGCCAAATTCGCGTGCGGCGGTGAAGCCGATCAGAATCGGCAGGATAATGAACGCCGCCGAGCTGAACATATCCAGCATGATGAACAGCGCGCTGTTGGCATCGGCCCAGCCGTAGGTTTTCACCATGCCAAGCAGCCCCATCAACAGGCCGGAAGCGACGATCGCCGGGATGATTGGCACGAAGATGTTCGACAGCAGGCGGGCGATGCGCTGCAGCGGGTTGAGCTTTTTCGCCGCGATATCGGCGGCTTCGGCCTTGCTGGATTCGCTGACGCCCGCCGCCTTGATGAATTCCGCATGCACCTTGTTGACCAGCCCGGTGCCGAAGATGACCTGGATTTGACCGGCGTTGCTGAAGCAGCCTTTGACGCCGTCCAGTTTGCCGATGGCCTCTTTGTCCACCTTGCTGTCGTCCACCAGCACCAAGCGCAGGCGCGTGGCGCAGTGGGCGGCGCTGGCGATGTTCTCTTTACCGCCGAGCAGCGGCAACAGCGCGTTGGCGGTTGCGGTAATGTCCATGTTGTCCCCTTGCTAAATAAAAATGCCGTCGCGCAGTTTGCGACGAAGCGTCGTGAATCGATGTCAGAAGAAATACTTGAATCTGGCGCGCACGCCGTAACGCTGGTCGTTGTCGCCGTTGGCGATCTTGTTCTCGGCGTTGGCTTCCAGCAGCGAAACATAGGCGCCTAAATACACATTGAAATTCTTCATATTCATAATGTTAGGTATCTGATACGACGCGTGAACGGTGTGGATGTCGTAGCTGCCCGGCTCGCTGAGCGGATTGTGGATATCGGCGGCGATCCCGGCGGTATTGAACTCTTTGATGTTGTTGTGCGCATAGATATAACCCAGTTCGAAGCGCCGCCACAGCACGTTGACGCCGGCGGTCAAGTCCTGCTCGCCGGCGGCGTCCAGGTAGGCGGTGCTCAGGTTGGCCACCACGCCGTTATCCGGATCGGCCGCGTTGGTGTTCCAGCTCATGGTCATGCCGTAGCCGTTGCGCTTGGATTGATCGACGAAGCGGCCCTGGCTGTCCTGATAGCCGTAGGCATTATTCACCACGTTGCTTTCCATCGCCGCCGCGATGCTGAAGGCCTCTTTCTTCCAGGCGATCACCGGGCGCAAATAGGCGACGTTTTTCTTATTGTTCAGCGCATTGCCGTGGTAGCTGTTGTCCTGGAACAGCGAAGTGCCGTCTTCCACCAGCGTGTTCAGTTCGAAATAGACATCCCCGGCGTATTTGCTCAACATCAGGTTTCCGCCGCTGCTGCTGCGGCCACGGCCTTCTTTCATCATATAGATATAGCCAAAGCCGTCAGCGTAAAGATCGTTGGCGGTGTTGCCTGAATACTGAATGAAAGTGTCCTGATTCAGCGGGAACATGTCGTAGGCTTCGAAGCGGCCGATTTTGGTTTGCCAGTTCTTTTCATTGCCGAAGAAGAAAGCGGCGTCGTCCAGGTTCATTTTGCCGGTCATGTCCGCCAGCGGCTGGACGCTGAAACCGGAGAAGTTGCCGTCCGGATTGCGGCGATAGCCGTCCAGCCCCACCAGAATGCGGCCGTTGATGTCCCAGCGCTCTTTGTTGCCGGGTTTCCAATCCTTGTGATCGCTGCCTTTCAACGACGTCAGTTGGCCGCTGCGGCTGGCGCCGTCCAGATTGAACTCCACGTCGCCGTATAGCTTCAGATCGTTGAAGCCGTTCAGTTTTAGCGCGCCGGTCACGGGGGATTGCGTTTCCAGCGCGGCGGCGCGTTGCGCGACCCGCGCGGTTTGCCGCTCGGTGCTGGCGGTGCGCTGCTCCAGCTGTTGCGCCCGGCGTTCCGCCGCCGTGGCGCGGGTTTCAGCCTGAGCGGCGCGCTGTTCCGCCTGCGCCAGACGTTGTTCCAGCGCGTTAAGACGCGCCTCGATACTGCCGTCGCCGGAGGCTGCAGCGGCAGAAGTGGAGAGGAAAAGCCCTGTTGTTATCGCCAAATAGCTGAGTTTTTTCATCATCGTCTATCATCCGGGAAGGGTTGTTATTATTTTTTGCTAAATTGCTAAACCGGTTTTTCATGGCGAAAGATAACGATCGAGAAGCGGACTGGCAATCAAGTTTGCTAACCCGATTCAGCTATTGTGATCGAGTGCGCAAATCGTGGGGTTAAAAGACCACGGCGCCCAGGGGATCGCCGTGGTTGCAGGGGATCAGCGCAGAAAAGCGGCGAGCTCTTCGGCGCGCGGCAGGGCGGTCATGGCGCCTTTGGCGGTGGTGGCCAGCGCGCCGCAGGCCTGAGCCTGAGCGATAATCGCCGGCCATTGCGCTTCTTGCGGCAAAGCGTGAAGGCGCGCCAGGGCCGCTAACAGCCCGGCGACAAACGCGTCGCCGGCGCCGGTGGTATCGACCGGCACGACAGGCGCCGCGCGGAAATGACGCAGCCGTTGGCCGTCATGCACGTAGACGCCGTCGCCGCCCAGCGTGACCAGCAACAGGCGCAACGGGTAGGTTTGCATCATCCAGCGGATGCCGTTCTCCACATCGTCAAGATGGCTGATGAAAACCAGCTCTTCGCGCGACAGTTTCACCACGTCCGCCAGCAGCAACGCCTTTTGCAGGCAGGGGCGCAGCGCTTCCGGTTGGCGCCAGATCTCTTCGCGGATATTGGGATCGAAACTGACCCGCCCGCCGGCCGCCCGAATGTTTTCCATTGCCGTAAAGGCCGCGCTGCGGCTGGGCTCCTGCGACAGCGCGATGGAGCAGAGATGCAGCCACTCGCCGCGTTGGAAGGCCGGCAGATCGTCAGGCTGTAAAAACAGATCGGCACTGGGCTGTACCATGAACGTGAATGAGCGTTCACCGTGCTGATCGAGATCCACCACTACCGTGGAGGTGTGGTGTTCGGGATCCGAAAGCATATGGTCAATATCCACCCCTTCTTCGCTCAGCACCTGCTGCAGAAAGGCGCCGAAGCTGTCTTGCCCCACTCGGCCGATAAAGGCGCTGTCGCCGCCCAAGCGGGCGACGCCCACCGCCACGTTAGCCGGCGCGCCGCCGGGGCATTTAAGATAACTGTTTGAATTTTCTGGCACCAAATCGACCACTGCGTCGCCCAGCACCCATACGCGATTCGCCATGCTTAATCCCTGTTTCTACCGATGTCTGATGGGTGGCTAAAATAGAAGAACCGGTTTAGCAAAGCAATGAAATAATGCGTCAGGCGTTTGGGGAGTGAGGAAGATCAAAAAATAGGGCGGGTCAGGCGCAGGAAATACCGCCCGCGATGCGAGCGGGCGGTATGGATGAGCGAAGCGCCTGTAGTGGGCGCTGGGGGTCAGAATGCGACGGAACCCTGCACGAAGAAGGTGCGCGGTTCACCGACGTACTTGCCGAAGTTATTGTCGTTGGAGCGGGTAAAGTAGCGCTGATCGAACAGGTTTTTCACTCCGGCCCCCAGCGTCAGGTTCGATAGCTGCGGCCCGAAATTATATTCCCCGCGCATGTTCCACACCATGTAACCGGCGATATTGCCGAACTGACCATCGGCGCTTTCCTGCGTGACGTACTCCGGCCCGGTGCCCGGCGAATGCTGTTTGGACTGCGCGTAACCGTCCAGATTCCATACCCAGCTGCCGGTGGCGTAACGCGTACCGACGGTATAGACCTGGCGCGAGTAGAACGGCAGATCTTTACCGGCGAAGTCGCCCTTGTCGGTGCTGGCTTTGGTGTAGGTATAGCTGGTGTAGACGCTGGCGCCGTCGAGCGCCCGATTCAGCTCGCTGAGATCGTAGCTGAGCGCCAGCTCGATGCCTTTGTGCTTGGTGGCGCCCATGTTGGTCCAGCCCACGTCGTTGCTGATGTACTGCAGCTGGTTATCGAAGTCGATATAGAACAGCGTGGCCTCGGCCTTAACCACGGTGTCGTCGTAGCGGGTGCCGAACTCATAGGTACGCGCTTTTTCCGCCGTCAGCCCCGGCGCCGGCTGGTTGCCGTTGCCGCCTTTGGTCAGTTGGAAATACTGCATGCTGCCGAACGAGGTGTTGGCGTTGGCGAACAGTTTCCAGGCGTCAGACAGGTGGTACATCACGTTCAATGACGGCAGCGGCTCGCTGTAGCTTTTCTCGCGGCTGATGTTGTTGAACGAATCGTCCACGTGGGTGCGAATGCTTTCATAACGCAGGCCCGGCGTGACCGTCCAGTTGCCGACGTTAATGGTGTCGTCGATATAGAACGCGTTGGCTGCGGTGCCGCCAGAGGTGTGCTGGTAATAGTCCGGGGTCTCCGGCGTCGAGCCGATATTCGCCGGGTTATACCAGGCCGAACGAGACGCCTTTTCATCCATGGTTTCATTCAGGTAGCGGTAACCGAGGGTGATCTCGTGCGCCATATCCCAGAAACGGAAGACCTGCGAGTAACTTGGTTCGATCGCCCAGGTTGAATAGTGGCGCGGATAGGAGACCATGCGCCGCTGGCCCGCGTTTTTGCCGGTGCCTTCCGATTCGATGTTGCTGCCGCGGTAGCTGTCGGTGAAGTAGGTCAACACTTCGAACTGTTTGTCGTCTTCCTGATGTTTGTACTTGAACGACATATCCTTGCGGCGGCCTTCGAACTGGTCCCACGGCCGCGTGGACTGGAACGGGTTCTGCGCGTATTGCGCGCTGCTCAGCCCGCCCGGCATGCCGGCTTTGGCGTCGTAGTAGTGGAAATTGGCCAACAGTTCGTCGCGATCGGTAAACGCATAACGCGTTTTCAGCATGAAATCGTCGATGTCGGTGTTGTCGTTGTTGTCGCGGTAGCCCTGGCCGTGCAGGCCGGAATAGAGCAGTTCGGCGCCGAGACCGTTGTCTGCGGTGCCGCCCACCGAGGCGCTGGTCAGGGTCTTCAGGCCGCCGTGGCTGGCGCCCTGGGTTTGTACGCCGGCGGTGCCGCCAAACGTTTTGGGAATGTCTCGGGTAACGAAGTTGATCACGCCGCCGACGTTCTGCGGCCCGTAGCGCACCGCGCCGCCGCCGCGCACCACGTCAACCGATTGCAGGTTGCCGATCGACAGCGGCGCCATCGACAGCTGTGGCTGGCCGTAAGGCGCGACGGCCAACGGAACGCCGTCCATCAGAATGGTGGATCGCGGAGAAAGGCGTGAGGTCAGGCCGCGCACGCCGACGTTGAGCGAAATGTCGCTGCCGCCGGTGCCGTTGCTGTCGCGCACCTGCACGCCGGGCACACCGCGCAGGCTGTCGGCGATGGTTTGGTCGCCTTGCTCATGCATCTGCTGCTGAGTGACGATGGATCGCGCGCCCGGATGGTTGAGCAGCACCGAACTGGTATCAGGGTTGTCCAGCCAGTTGCCGACGACGGTTACCGTATCGGCATCGTTTTGAGATGAGTTATCAGCAGCAAGGATGGGGAAAGCAACGGCGATAGAGGTCGCCAGCAGGGAGAGGCGAAAAAGAATTGACATAATAATGCCTTAGAAGTTTCAGACCCGGATGTGTTTTTTTAGAAACGACAATCTTAATGATAATTATTGGCAAGTAAATAGAATTGTTATGGAATAGTTAAGCGGGTAACTACATGAAGGATGCCGGTAGCAGGGCCCGGTTGGCGGGCCCTGGCGGGGATTATTGCGGCGTAAGCCAGAAGACCCCGCTGTAATCCAGCGCGGTGAATTTCTGGTGCACGCTTTCGATATCCGCTTGCGGATCAATATCTTTAAACAGCGCCGGGTGCAGGAATTTGGCGATCGCCTCGACCGCGATAAAGTTGAGCGGCGTGTCGTAAAATTGATGATAAATCGCCATCACGCGTTTTTCTTTCACCGCTTTCAACACGTTAATGCCGGTGCGATCCAGCAGATGCGCCAGTTTCTTTTGGCTGGTGGCCATATCGGTGGTGTAGCCCAGCGGCACGGCCAGCGTACCGCGATGGCCACGGCTCCAGTCGGCGCCGGTCAGCAGATAGAAATCCGGATTGCTGGCGATCACTTGTTCGACGTTCACTTCACCGCCCATGTCTGAAAACAGTTTGCTGCCGATATTGTCGCCGCCGGCGGTATCGATAAACTGCCCGAAGCTGCCTTTGCCGAAGGTATTGCAGCACTGCTCGCCTTTGATGCCGGCGCTGCGTTCGATGAAGACGCTGGGGCGCTGCTCCGGTTTCAGCGTGGCGACGCGCTGGCGCACCAGCTCGAGGCGTTGCTGATAGAAACGGATAAAGGCGTCGGCGTTGGGCTGCTCGTCAAACACTTTGCCCAACAGCGCCATGCTGGCGACGGTGTTGGTCAGCGGCTGCTGGCGGAAATCGATGATCAGCACCGGGATGCCGACTTTTTCCAGCTGGGTCAGTACGCCGCTGTCCTTCAATTTGCTCAGCAGACCGATGTCGAAAATGATCAGGTCCGGTTGGCGCACCACCGCGCTCTCCACGCTGAAGTCACTGGTGTAGGGGTTGTCGAAGGTAGGGATTTGCATGACCTGCGGGAATTTTTTCGCATAGGCCTCAACCAGATCCGGCGCTTTGACCTTCAGCGAGTTGTCCCAGGCAATGATATTTTTCAGCGGCTCCTGCGGATGCAGAATATTCAGCGCCAGCAGTGCGCGGGCATCGGCCAGGATAACGCGCTTGGCCGGTTGCGGCAGGGTGACCTGACGGCCGGCGACATCGGTGACGACGATCGGCGCGGCTTGAGCGGCCTCGGCCAACAGCAACACACAGGCGGCCAACCAGCGGCCGGCTTTGGCGATAAGAACAGCGGGCATGAAGATCCTTGAGTAATCGGCGAAGAACGAGAACGCAATGATAAGCGATATCCTTTCGCTTTTTGAACTCCCTTGATGCCGATAGATCATCCCAGGCCCATCAGCGGGTCGCTAACGCTGTGCTCACCGTCCTCCAGCCGCCCTGCCAGGCGGCGCAGCCAACCTCCCGGGCTTTGTAGCGTAAAATCGTACCAACCGCCGCTGGCGCGGGCGTCAAACGTTTGCTGGTGGCTGCCGCCCGCAGGCAGCGTGATGGGCCACGGGCCTTGTTGCGTGTAAGGGCAGCGGTCGAGAGTGACCGTCACCGTTTCGGCACCCAGGTTATCCAACTGCAGCAGCAGGCTGCGGCCCGTCGGGCGCAAACGCACTTCCGGCTGCGGCCGGCTCAGCGCGCCGCGCATTTCACGATGAAAACCGTTGGGGCCGAGCAGCCACAGATGGTACTCGTCCTCCGTCTGCCAGTCGTCGCTGACCGCCTTGCCGGCCTCGACGGTATAGCGGCGCGGGATCTGCGTCAGATCTCGCCGGTCGTAGACGTGAAACACCGCCCCTTGCTCGCCGGTATTGAACAGGTTCAGCGTTACGCGCCGCTGCTCGGCTGCGACGCTGGCCTCGACGTGCAGCTGATAGGGCAGTGCGCGAGAAGGGCGCGCCAGGCGGCGTTGGTGTGGCAAACGCTGGCGGGCGGGCGGCGGCAGCGGCACCTGCGGCAGCTGTTCCTGACGCTGGCGCAGGCCGTCGGCGGCGTGGCGGCTGGTGGCGGGCAGGCTCGGCAATGCTTCGCCGTTAGGATCGACAAAGTTGAACGCCGAAGTGAGATCGCCGCACACCGCGCGGCGCCAGGCGCTGATGTTGGGTTCATGCACCTGAAAGCGCTTTTCCAAAAATTGCAGCACCGAGGTGTGATCGAAAACCTGTGAATTGACCCAGCCGCCGCGGCTCCAGGGCGACAGCACCAGCATCGGGACCCGCGGGCCGGGGCCGTAGATGCGGCCGTCCGGCGGCGGTTGATCCTGCGAACCGGGCGGCGCCACGTGCTGGAAGATCTCGGTATCGAACGGTACGGTCGATTTACCGGCGAAGCTGCCGTCTTCGCGCAGCGACGGCGCGGAAGGCGAAGGCATATGGTCAAAAAAGCCGTCGTTTTCGTCGTAGTTGACCAGCAGGACGGTTTTACTCCACACCTCCGGGTTGTCGGTCAGCGCGTTGAGGATCTCTTGGGTGAACCAGCCGCCCTGCACCGGGCTGGAGGGATCGGGATGTTCCGAATAGGCCGCCGGCGCGATGATCCAACTGACCTGCGGCAGTTTGCCCTGCTGCACGTCGGCGCGGAATCCGGCCAGCATGGCGTCCAGGTCGTTGCCGTCGGCGGCCGGCAGGGTGTTGCCGTTGCCTTTGTAGAGCGGTGCGGCCTCGTTGAGCGCATCGCTATAAGGCACGAAAGCGTTGAAGTCTTTCGACGGCCGAGCTGGGTTGCCCACCTGAATGCTGGCGGCGCGGTATTGGCGAAAGCCCGCCAGCGGATTGTCGGTAAAGTTGTCCGGCAGGAATTGGTACACCTTCCAACTGACGCCGCTCGCCTCCAGCCGTTCCGGATAGGTGGTCCACCGGTAGCCGATCTCTGCCGGGCCGGGGCTGTCCCATTCGTTGACCACTACCGCCACGTCGGCGGCGGACGGGCCGTTGGTGCCGGTCCAGTGGAACAGCCGATTGGTGTTGGTGCCGGCGTGGATGGAGCAGTGATAGGCATCGCACAGGGTGAAGGCGTTGGCCAGCGCGAACTGGAACGGCAGCTCCTGCTGGCGGTAGTAGCCCATCGAGGCCGGCGTTTTGTAGGTGGGCCAGGCGCTCATGCGGCCGTGATCCCAGGCGGCTTGCTCATCCACCCACGAGTGCGGCGTGCCGGTGACGCGCTGGGCGTTGCCGCGTTTGCTGTCCAGATGGTAGGGCAGCACCAGCCGTTCGGCGCCTTGTTGCTGCCAGACCAGGCGATCGCCGGGCAGTGGAATGGTAAATCGATCGCTGAAGCCGCGCACGCCCGGCAAGGTGCCGAAGTAGTGATCGAAAGAGCGGTTCTCCTGCATCAGGATCACCACGTGTTCGACGTCGCGCAGGGTGCCGGTGCGGTTATTGGCGGGAATGGCCAGCGCTTTGCGAATCGAGGCGGGCAACAGCGAGAACGCCGATCCGATGGCGGCAGCCCGCAGGATGTCTCTGCGAGAAAGGTCAGGCATGCGTCGTTAATCTCCGTCAGTGTGCTTTGAAGATAGCCGCTGACGACGATAATGGCGAAAAATAACAGGGAGATGAAAGCGAGAGAAACAATGCTCCCTGGCGGGAGCATTGGGGGATGAGGCTTACTGTCTGATCAGGCGGCCGAGCGTCGGCGCCGTTTCGAAATCGCTGCGGAAGGGGTTGATGTCCAGGCCGCCGCGGCGGGTGTAACGCGCGAACACGCTGAGTTTTTCCGGGCGGCAGCTCTGCTTGATGTCGTTGAAAATGCGCTCGACGCACTGCTCGTGGAATTCGTTGTGCTGGCGGAAGGAGATCAGGTAGCGCAGCAGGCTTTCGCGATCGATTTTGCGGCCTTCATAGCGGATAGCCACGCTGCCCCAGTCCGGCTGGTTGGTGACCAGGCAGTTGGATTTCAGCAGATTGGAAGACAGCGTCTCCGCTACGTGCTCCCCTTGCTCGGCCGCGCCGCTCAGGTATTCCGGTTTGAAGGCGAAGTCGTCGACCGCGATATCCAGATCGTCGATGTTGATGCCCGGCAGACGATCGATCTGCGCCGGATAACCTTCCAGACCCGGATAGAGCTTGACGGTGACCTGGCCATTGGCCGCCTGCGACAGATCCTTCTGCATGGCGGCGCTCACCTGTTCCACGCTGTCGAAGCGCGTTTGGTTGAAGCTGTTGAGATACAGCTTGAACGATTTGGATTCGATCAGGTTGGAAGAGGAGTGCGGGAAGGTAAATTCGCCGATGCCCACCACCGGTTTGCCCTTGCCGTTGAGCCACGACAACTCGAAGGCGGTCCACAGATCAAAGCCGCTGAACGGCAGCTGCCGTTCGTCCACGCCGATCAGATCGCGGCCGCGTGCGCGCGGCAAGGCTTCGAGCAATGCGGGAGCATATTGGTCCGGATAATCGGAGTTCGCGCCAAGATGGGTGATCTTATCTTGCTTTTGGATATGCATATTCATTGCCCTTTGCTTGTTCGGTATTGATGTAGCGGTTAAACAGACTGCGGGTGGCGTAAATCGGCCCGACGCCCAGCAGGGCGTAAACCACCTTGATCAGGAACTGAGACAGGATCATGGTTTTGATGATGTCCCAGCTCAGCACGTTGTAGAACGCCAGCGTACAGAACACCACGCTGTCGATGGCCGATGCGATTACGGTGCTGGTGATCACGCGCACGAACAGGTAGCGGGAGTTGGTCAACTCCTTGATCTTGCAAAGCAGATAGGAGTTGACGTTCTCGGAGATCAGATAGGCCGCCGAAGAGGCCACCAGCACCGCCATGATGCTGTGCACAATGCCGTTGTAGGTCTCGCTGTACTCCCACTGTGGAATGCTCGGCACCAGCGTCGTCACCCAGACGCCGAGAACGAAGGTCAGGTTGGCGATGAACGAGATGATGATGGTGCGTCTGGCCAGCCGCAACCCATAGAACTCGTTGAGAATGTCCACCAGAATGAACGTGAGCGGATAGATGAAGATCGCCGGCGGCGTGATGAGATTCAGCACCGGAATTTGGATCGGCTTGACGCCGCACAGCGTCGAGAAGATATAAATCACGCTGAGCGCCACGGTAATAATCAGGTAGGCGTACCAGGAACGTTCATGGCGATCGCTGAGCTCATAGGCGGTTTTTTGTTGATTGTCGCCGTAGAGTTTACGGTACAGCGCCTGCAGCTCGTGCCGGCTCAGATCTTCCGATATTTCGCTGTCGGCCAGCTCATTGAGCCCCATGGTAATGGTTTTGCCGGTGGCCAATACCATGACATTGGCCGCGATGGTGCCATGTCGGGTGAAGCCCAACAGCTTGAACTTCTGATTCGGTTCCATTTATAACCTTTCTCCAACGATATAACCCAGGAATTGCACCGTCTCCTGAAGGCGTTTGTCCATGCTTTCGCTGTCTTTGTCGTCAACCACAAAGAAGCCGCTTTTTCCCGAGTGATACAGCAAAGGTGAATCGCAAATCAGTACCGGCGGACGTTTGATGATAATGACTTCGCCCGGAATGAATGACCCTTTAATTTCGGTCTCTATTTTCATTGCCAACATGTTCGACTCATCGCCGAAGAAATAAGTCAAAGGAAACTCGGTGACCAGTTGCCCGATCTTGCGCTGCGAGACGGCCAGATAGCGCGACTGCGGGATCACCGGAATGGCGGAAGGGTTCTTGTTGCCTTCGGTGGACAACGTTTCGTTGAGCAGCTCCAGTTTTTCCAGATCGTAGTCTTCGATCTCTTCACAGGAGACACCGAAAAAATCGGAAATCCGATTAACGGTGGATTGCTGAACGTTGTTCACTCTTCCATCAAGAATTTTGTATAGGGTAGTGCGCGTCAGGCCGCTGCGGTTGGAAAAGGAAGCCTTGGTTTCACCGCGGGTACGCATTAGATATTCAATATTTTTAATGATGTTGATTTTGCGCTGTGCGTTGGGGGTTTTCATAGGCTGTCCTTACAAACATTACGCTGGCTTCACTATATCTTACGCGTTGGCGTTGTCCAGATAAAAAGGCGCAGGGAATAGGATAACAGACTGATTATTTTCGTTAATTATTGCTTTCTGTCAGCGGCTTGGCGGGGGGCGGGCGACGTGGATGCGGAAGGCGGTTTGGGGAAATGATAAAGCTGTGCAAATCAATTGATTAGCTTTTGCTTATGGAAAAGTGAACACAAAAGCCAATTTTATGTTCACTTTTATGTTGACCAAAGGCGATTTCATGGGCTACTGTTCATGCAAGCTGAAGTTTTTCTTTACGATCAAAACACTGAAGCTAACGACTTTTATAATAAAAAGCTCAGAGGGGGATGTTCCCGCACTCTGAGCATAATGGATAGCTTGCTACCGACACCAGGGACCCTCATCACCACGGCCGTTTGTCTGCGCGATCGGCCTATTCCTTTGCGCTGAACTCCGCACTTTGCGAGCAATAAAACACTCCCCCGTCATCGGAGGAGTGCGTTAACGCCTGTGCGAAAATCAGAGCGACTTCTGCGAGGCCAGGGGTTTTTGCGCCCGACTGAAGGCCAGCTTGAGCACCCAATACAGCAGGCTGGCGGCCACCAGTGAGTTGATGGTCGGTACGCCCCATTCGGTCGCCAGGCCAACGGCGCCGCCGGCGATGCTGGCGACGATCGCCGCCCAGCCGATGGTTGGGGTTTCGTTCGGCAACTGGCCCGTACGGCGGCTCTCGTCCAGGATTTTGCGGTGGCTGCGCAGCAGGTAATAGTCCACCAGCATGATGCCGATAATGGGCGGGAAGACCACGCCAAGCACCGTCAGGAAGTCGACGAAGCGGTCGAGAATGCCCAGCACCGACAGCGTGGTGCCCAGAATACCTATCGCCAACGTGGTGTAGGTGTACTTCAGCTTTTTGCCGGTGATGCCTTCCACCGCGTTGACGATGCCCAGCGAAGAGGAGTACAGGTTGAGATCGTTGACGCGCAGGGTGGAAAACACCACCACCAGCAAACCGGCGCCGCCGGCCGCTTGCGACATGATGGTGACCACATCCGCGGTGCCCAGGGTTTTGGCGATCAGGATAGCCAGGCCATTCACCACGAACTCGCCGGCGACGATGGTGAAGATCGTAACGCCGAGCACGTGTTTGCCGTTTTTGGAGTAACGGGTCAGATCGGGCGTCATCAGGCTGGCCACGATGGCGCCGCCGACGACGATGGTGATGCCGGCGCTGATGGTCAATGGTTCACCCGGCGGCGCCAGCTGGATGATCTCCTGCAGGTTATGGCCGGAAAGCGCGGTCACTGAAATATAGGCCACCAGCATAATGAACATCGGCACCGCGATACGGGCGGCGATGCGCAACGCCTTGAAGCCGAATGCCACCAGGATGGTCAACAGCGTGCCCGAGAGCCCGGCGGCCAGGCCAAAGCCCAGCTTATTGCCGAGCGCGAAATCGAGCGACTTGGCGAAAATGGCGTTTTGAATGCCGAACCAGCCCAGCAGGCTGACGGCCACGACCACGCCGATCAGCACCGAGCCCAGGCGGCCAAAGCCGCACCAGCGCGCCAGCAGGCTGCCGGAAATCCCTTCGCGCATGCCCGCCATCCCAAGCCCATAGGTCACCACGCCGAAGATCAGGCTGCCGACGAAAATGGCGGTGAAGGCGTCAATCAGCGTCATGGAGTTGCCGAGCACGGCGCCGAGCATGAACTGGTCCAGCGCGGTCAGCATGCCCATATGCACGATGGCCACGCTTAAAAACGAGACTCTTTTATCCTGCGGCACCCGGGTGAGCGGATAATCTTCGATCTTTATCACGGTGAGATCTTCCTTGCGGTTCAAATAAACTGAATGCCCTTGGTTATCAGGCGATCGGGAATATAGTTATCCAGGTTGGCGTATTTGCAATACTCCTCAAACTGTTGCTGAGTATGCACGTTGGCCTTCTGGTAAATATTATAAATGCGGTTTTCGATGGTCTTATTGCTGACGTTATAGATTTTGGCGATCTCTTTCACCGTAAATCGCTGCAGCATAAGGAAAATGACATCGAGCTCGGCGCGGGTGAACAGCTCGTTGTTAACTTCGGTGGTCAAAATGCTGGGTTTTTGCTGATTGATGTATTTCAGCGGCGACAGGCTGTTCATCGGCTTGGCGTTCCAGATCACGCCGATCACCTGTTTGTCATCGTTGTAGACCGGCAGCTTTTCGCTGATAAACGGCGTCAGGCTGTCTTTGCCATACCAGTAGTGCGTCTCGATGACCGTGACCCGATCGCGCGCCGCTTCGGTCATCTTGTCATGCTCGATAAAGTCGGCGGCGGAATCGGCCCAGTCGGCGGGGAATTCGTGGTCATATTTTCCGGCGACGTCGAAATTCAGCGGCGTATTGGTATAGAGATAAGCGGCGCGGTTCATATAGAGGTGGCGGGACAGCTGGTCTTTGATGCCCCAGGGCTCGCTCAGGTGCTCCATCATGGTGATGAGGCCCTTGAAATAAGATTCATTATTTTTATGCGATGAACCCATACCCACCTCTGCGCCGCTCAGGCCGCGTTACAGGCTTTTAGCCAGGTAATGGCGGGTATGGCGATGCGCATAGTCACCCAGCTCGCCATAGACCCGGTAGCCCAGTTTTTCGTAGAAGCCTCTGGCCTGGAAATCGAAGGTATCGACGTAGGCCATATGGCAACCGCGCTTGCGGGCTTCTTCTTCGGCCAGCTGCATCAGTTGGCGACCGTAACCGCTTTTGCGGCATTGTTCGCCGACCCAAAGATACTGTACTTCCAGGCCGCCCCACCAGGTACGTGCGACCAGACCGCCGACGATCTGCTGGTTGTCGTCGGTGACGGTCAGGAACAGCGGGTGAATGTCTACGGGCTGGGTTTTATGGTTGTGCGCCCAGAGGCTGTCGATAACGAACTCTTCATCCTGCGGGTTGGGTTTGTCGGTGATATTAATATTCATTTTTAATATAATTCCCTGATTTAATTATTCAAATCTGAACTAGACGCTTTCGCCCCAACCGCTTCTATTATCACTTTTATTAATGTATTTCAAGGGTGGTTTTCACCCTTTTCCGCCGTGCAGGCGGGCGCTTATAGTAAGCATCACAGGGTGAAGAAAATAGCGAAACAGGCAGTATTAAAACGCTGAAATGCCCTGCCAACACCATCTTTTCCTACTTGCGCCTCACCAGGGCCCCACAGGGAAAACTGCAGTACTGTACGGCTCCACCGGATAGAGCAAGCTAACTTGCCGACGGGGGAGCCACTTTGTTTTTGCGCATGCGTTCCGCGATGACTGCGCGCTGTCTCAGATATTAAACGCTCTTCTTATCAGAAGATATGAGCCGCCGATGAAAATGCGGTCGATACCCTCCTTTAGTCTTCATATGCCACGCTGCTCAGTGCCGGCTCGATGGCGGCACCCAGCATGGCGCCGTGTCCCAAGTCGGGCCACTCCCGATAGCCGACGGTAAGACCGTCGAGCTTTGCCAGGCGTTCCGCCAGCATTTGCGCCGCGTTCGCCGGCAGAGCAGGGCTCTTCACGCCGGGCGGGGCCGCGCGCTCGCGCTCCGCCAGACCCACCCACAACTGCAGCCTTGCCGCCGGCGTCGGATGCCGTTCCGCCCACTGCTGCGCCTCTTGCAGGATCATGCCGTTGCCCCACCACAGCGAGGGTTCCACGGCGATATAATGCTGGAAGGCGGCGGGATGGGCGAATAACGTATGCAGAACGAAGAGCCCGCCGTAGGAATGGCCCCATAGCGTTTGCCGCTGCTGATCGACCGCCAGTTTGGCGGCGATCGCCGGTTTGATCCGCGTTTCAATCAATTGCAGGAAGGCCTCCGCGCCCCCGCCCGCCTGCGGCGGTTTCTTCATGCCCGTCGGCAGAGGCAGCGTATAGTCGTAGGCGCGGCCGGCGGCATCGATGCGCAGATCGTTGTCATAGCCGATCATCACCAGCACCGGTGGCCGCTTCGCCGTCGCCAATCTGGCCAGTAAGCTGGCGTTCAGCTCCATCAGCACCGCATTGCCGTCGAGGAAATAAATCGTCGGATAGCCGTCAGGCGCAGGCGCCCGACGCGGCTGGGCGATGCGGACGCGGTAACGTCGTTGACCATCGGCGGAGGTGAAGCGCAGATCGCTGAAGCGGTAATCCGCAGAGTCGCTATCGGCGACGGTCACGCCGATCCTGCGTTCCAGATCGGGCCTGGCCTGCACGGCCCCCGGCAACCAAAAGCCGATGGCGAGCGCCAGAAGCGTGCAGATAAAATGCCGGTGAGACAATAACATGCGGGTCAGCGTCCTCGAAAAAGGCCGATATTAGCATCGGTACGCGCCCAGTAAAAACCTCTCCTTCGGGCGGGTATTTCAGTGGCGAAGTGCGGCCGGGGTCAGGCGGTGGCTGCCTGATGCTTCGCAGGGTTAATAGCAACTCATTGTTATTATTGGCAAGTCAGGAATAAGAAGAGTTAAGATTAATTAGAAATGATTATGTTTTTTTGAGGGGGTAATCTGCTGATGGGTGCAAAAACACTCAATCATCAATGGGTGTTAGCGAAAAAAAAGCCCTATAAAATAGGGCAAAGACACACAACAACACCAGGGAAACTTTCCGGTATCTTATATTATAGCTTCCTATACATATAGAACATTTTATTATAAATATGTAAACGATTCTTATTAATGTTCCAATGCCATTGTTTTTCAAGGGGTTATGCCGCCCAAGGGGGAACGTTCCCGATGGCGGTGCAAGCCACTCCGCAGTGGATAAAGCGCAGGTGGCGGGGCGGTGCCGGCCCGCCGCCCCACAGTGAGATGCCGGCGGGCGGCCTGCGAAAACGCCGGCCGGTATCTCCTGTTTGATGGATGCGCAGGGGAATTGCGCCGCCTTTTGTTGATGATAATCAGTGCTGTTGCAGCGTCAGCATCTTGCCAAGCAAAACATCGGTCGGTGGCAGAATATCCGTATCCAGCCCGGCCGAGGGGGTAAAGGTCAGCTCACCGAAAATGATTTGGCCCTGAGAGATGTAGAAATCAACGCGCACGAACTCGAAGGGCGCTGACAAACGAGCGGCATACTCAAACAGCTCATCGTATCCCTCCGGTTTCACGAAGGCGTCTATCTCCTCCTGGCTCAACGCCAGGCAGTCCTCGCTATAGCAAAGGAACTTGAAATCTTTGTCGAAGAAGTAATATTTCGGCGTCCCGGTATCCCTGCCGACGCACAGCAAGGTGCAGTAAGGCACGCCGCGAAAACAATAAATTTTGTAGTCTTCAGGCCCGTGACCATTGGCCGATTCGATATACTTTTCTCCAATGATCTTTTTTTGTATCCCTTTGTAGTTGAGTTCTACATAGGTTTTCCAGTAATCGTCTTTCATCCAGCCATCGATCAGCTGGGAGGCGCTTTTAATGTTCAACGATTGTTTATTCTGGCAAATTAAATTATATCCTGAGCCGTGATTTCCCTTGATGACAAATTTCTCAGGCAGCGTTTCCCATGGGATCTCCTGTACCGAATCACAGGCAAAGTACAGCTCATTAAGGATCTCTTCACATCCTTTTGCCTTGATGTACTCTCTAACCGCATATTTATCTGCGCATTGAGTGACTAAGGCATTTTTACTGTAGTCATTCAACTTAAGGTGATTGATTTTTTCATTCCAGGTCGATGGCGCCTGCAAGTTCAGCGGTTTGCCAAATGCTCTTTTGTAGATCAATCTGGCCTTGAATTCGGGGGCCAATACGGCCAACTGATTCATAATGAACTTGTTTATTTGTCTTTTCATATACGTAATTCCATCAAAGCATAGTGACAATGATTAAGACGTTCTTGTATTTAAAACGCGGGTGGCGCGCCTTCACTGCGCCATTGAATGGCTGTCGGCGTTGTTCCCAAATCAAATGGCTGGTGGTCTAACGCCCGATTAAGAATGCGGGCCGAACGCCACGCCATCAGGCTCAGCTGAGGATCGGCAATGCCGTGATTATGCATACTGGCGTTCATCGCAAATAAGCAGTTCTCCGCCGGGCCTTCCCACTCAAAGGTAAAGTCCGGGGCTATGCGGTACTCGCCGTCCGCCGTGGTCAACAGTCGGTGGGCCAGAGGCGCAAGGAATTCAGGCGTCGCCGATTGATAACCGGTAGCAAAGATCACCACGTCCGCCTTGAAGGTTTCCTCGCCGTGATCGAGATGATGACGCGTTTCGAGTTGGTAGGCGTTATCCAGCGTGTGTTTTACGGCCGTCAGCGAACGGCTGGGCAGCAGGCGCACCCATAATTTCTCGCGCAGTACGTCGAAGCGGTGGTACATGACGCGATAGATGGCCAGCAGCGACTCGCTGGTGATGCCGTCTGAGGTCATCTTTTGTTCGGCCAGCATATGCCGCTTGGCCGCGCTGTCCAGTGAGTAGAAACTCTCGACGTAATCTGGCGTGAAATATTCATTGGCAAAGGCCGCCTCATCAAGCGCGTTGTAATTGTTGCGCCGCGATATCCAGTCGAGTTGTTCTGGCTGCCCCCATTCCCCTTTAAAAATATTCAGGAACAGATCGGCGCCGCTCTGGCCGCCGCCGACGATCGCCACGCGTTTGCCTGCCAGATTAGGGTTGCGCAGCATCATTTCGCTGGCGTGGAAACAGCGATCGTTTTGCGCCGTCACGCAGTCCGGTAACTTTATTTTCTTGCCAATACCGATACTTACGTGTCTGGCGTGGAAGATTTCCCGTGAGGTGGTCACCACGAACTGGCGTTGCCGATCGTCAAACTCGACTCGCTGAACGTCTTGATTGAACGCCAACGATCCCATCCCGCTTGCGGCCCAGGTGAGGTAATCGGCGAACTCTTCACGCGATGCGGTACGCTGTTCGGTCGTCAGGAAACGGTAGAATTTTCGGTTTTTTACCAGATAGTTGAGAAAGCTGTAGGGATTGGTTGGGGCAACCGCGCTCACCAAATCCTTTAAAAAGTTGGTTTGCATGTTGCAGTCAGCCAAAATCATGCCCGGGTGCCAGGAGAAATGAGGTTTGCGCTCAAGGAATTGCCCCGTAAATCCCTCGATTTCGCTCCCTAAGGCCGCCAGGCTAAGATTCGACGGGCCAAGGCCAATGCCGATGATATCGAAACGCTGATTCATTAATAAGCTCCAGTATAATGAGAATAATACCCAGAAATACGGCTGCAAAGGGGTTGGCTTATAGCAACCAGGCTGCCTTTTTCTTATAAGTAAACGACATGAATTAAAAATAATTAAAAGATATGCGGGTTAAAAATGCGTCATTTTTAAATGCCCGTTTAGAATTCGGTAGCACATCAGGTAAAGGCTACGGGTGTATTTCTTTCCATGAAAGTCCCTGCGAAAGCTTGCGTATGTGTTTAATTAATATTCTTAAGCAATAATCTTAGAAACCGCGTTCATCATTCCATGTAAACGACACTCCGCAAAGAGGATAAGCCGCATGGGATTGGCATCGACTATTGACTGTTAACGTGTATACGCCGTTCTGCGTTCGGCTTGTGTTTCTTGAATCAGGTATTCGCTGCTTAGAATAGCGTTAAAAAGGATTCTGGGAAGGTGAAATAACATGATATTAGGCGTTGAGCGCTTTTTGAAAAGATGAAATTAAAGTGAAATTATGAAATCAGGCCGTTTTGATGATATTTTCATCATTATATTCAATGTGTTATTATATTTTGGATGCGAGAGCTATTGCGTCTGGGCGGCATGGGGGTATCCGCTTTCACATCGGCCAATGCGCCCAGTTTTGTTGTTTGCGGGCCTGTGCGGCGGGAAATTATCCCTATATGCATTAATTTCAATGAGTGAATGTTCATGTTATATACAGAGGCGCCTGTTGGCGTTGGAAAAGCGCCAATTAAAAACCGATTGGCCGACAGTTGGACGTTTAGGTTCGTTTAGGTTCAGCGACGGCGTGACGTGCAAGGATATCCGTGTGCCGCCGGAACTTACCTGAATGTAGCCGCCATTATATCAACCCGGTTTGAATTGTTTTGGCGTTTCTCTTTTATAATTCCTTTGCCGCTGATGATGATTCTCATTACCTGAGCGTTAAACGCCATGGGAATGGGGTAAAGTATGGCGCTCGTGGGCAAGAGAATCGATGTTGGCGCTGCGACAAACGGATTGCCGCAGCAATAATTTACTCGTGGATAAATTTAACGTCAGTTGGCGTACCTATCTGGACGCTTACGCCGTTGCCATATAATTCGCCGGTATCCAGATCGCGTTGTAATACGGTAACGTTATTACTAAACACATTGGCGACTAGCAAAAACTTTCCGCTTTTATCGAAGGCGAAAGCGCGCGGTTCGATTCCGCCGGAAAGCGTGCGGCCAATCAGCGTGAGTTTGCCATTCTTCGGGTTAATTTTATAACCCACGATTTCGTTGGTTTTTTGGCGATTGCTCGCATAGAGGTATTTTCCGTCAGGGGAAAACGCCAGCCCGCCGCCGCCCTTTGCATCCGCGCGGGTGCTTTCCGTCAGCGCTAATGTCTGGATGTTCTCCAACCGATCGTTATTAATCTGGTAGGCAAAAATATTCGCCGACATTTCGCTGATCACGTAGGCGAATCTGCCATTTGCGGTAAAGATCATATGTCGCGGGCCGGTGCCCGGCGGAAACGACAAATCGTAATCCGGCGCGAGCCTGAACGGCGCGGCCTTATTTGCCGCGTCGTAGAAGAAGGCATGAATGATGTCGCCGCCTAAATCGGCGGCGTACATCATGCGCCCGTCGGGGGTGAAGTTGACGGAATGAATATGGGCGCTGGCTTGCCGCTCGGCAACGGCCTCTGAGCCCTTGGTGAAGGGAAAGCGCTGCAGCACCTCACCGAGTTCACCGTTCTGGAGAATGGGGGCCACGATGACGCTGGCATGCCCGGGGGCGTTGGAGTAATTGGCGGCCAATAAGTAGCGCCCGTCTGGACTGATGGCGGCATGCGTCGGCTCTTGTCCCTGCGAGTCGATGCCGCTGATGCGTTGCGGGTCGCCGCCTTTGCCGAGCCTGAGCGTGCTGATTTGGCCTTGCTGAGTTTCATTGGTGGTATAGGCAAATTGGCGATTTTTGCTCAGAACTATCCAGGAAGGGCTGTCCATTTTTATGCGATTCAATGGCAGCAGGCTGCCGTCTTCGTTGAGCGCCAACCGATACATCCCCTGGCTGGGATAAACGGGCGGCTGAACCCGATCGCCGTCTCTTTCCCCTGTCCAGGTGCCAATCAAAACGATTTGCGCGGTGCTGCCCGGCTGCGGCTGCGGGGGAGCGGCCTGGGTGATCCAGGCCGGCAATAATAAAGACAGAAAGGAAAACTTGGCGATGCTGGGGAACGTTGCGTTTTTCATGGTCGGGCTCCTGGCGTGATTGACTGTGTTTTGTGACCGAGGTGAACGGTGTACAGGGTTTATCGTCGTAGCGAGGCACCGCCCAGAATGAACAGGCAGACATAACCAAAATAGTGCAAAACGCCGGCGAGGCCTATTTTTAGCACATCATTGGCGTATGGCATCAGAGCCTTGCGCGCCGGCAGATAAGCTCCCTGCGGCCGCCAGCGTAGGGAGCTTTAATTGGCGTGAATCACGCGCCGCGGCGTTTGCGCACCCGCCACGCGATGGCCGCCAGTAGCGCCAGCGCGCCGCCGCCCAACCCCGGTGCCATATAGGGCTGCATCTCGGCCAGCAAGGGCGCCGGGCCCCCTCGTCTGAGGATCGCAACGTCTTCGGCGGTGACGTGCGCCGCGGGGTTGCCGTAATGTTGCAAGACATAGTTGCCGATCGCCGCAATCTGTTGGTCGTTCAAGGGATTGACATAGGATTGCGGGCCGAAATTCGGCATCAGGATATGTTGATCCCCGACGCGGCGCTCGACGCCGAACAAAATGGCCGAGATCAGATTGGAGGGATTGCGCGAGCCCGTCGCCGTGTTGTTGAACAGCGATGGATAGGCCTGGTTTTGACTGCCGCTGCCGTCGGGTTGGTGGCAGCTGGCGCAGTTGCCGCTAAACAAGGCGGCGCCGTCAATCACCGTCTCGTTGGCGGTCGGCGGATGCGCGCCGCGCAGCTCGGGTTCAACGTTGAACGGCTTGCCAAAGCTGTCTGCCGGCCGCGTATCGCGTCGATCTCTGATCGGCGGACTGTTTTTCAGGTAAGCGGCAATCGCGGCCAGATCGTCGTCCGACAAATATTGCAGGCTGTTTTCTATCGCTTCCGCCATGCCCCCCGCCGCCTGGTTTTTTCCCGCCGCGCGCCCGGTTTTCAAATACTGGATTAGCTCAGCCTGGCTCCATCCGCCAATGCCGCTGATCGGGTCGGAAGTAATATTGGGCGCATACCAACTGCCGATCATGGCGCCGGAAAGCGGTTGCCCGCTGTATTCAGCCAGTAACACGTTGCGCGGCGTATGGCAGGTATCGCAGTGTCCAGGGCCGTTGACCAGGTAGGCGCCGCGGTTCCATTGCGCATCTTCGCTGCTGTCGGCGCTGAAATGCCCCTCTTCCAGAAACAAACTGTTCCAGGCCGGCATGATAAAGCGCAGGTTAAAGGGGAAGGGCAGTTCGGTTCGCCTGTTGTGCTGAACGACGGGGGCGACGCCGTTCATAAAGTAGGCGTACAGCGCGTGAATGTCCTCGTCGTTCAATTTGACGTATGACGTATAAGGCATTGCCGGGTACAGCGGGGTGCCATCCGCGCGAATGCCTTCACGCACGGCGCGGGCGAATTGCGCTTCGCTGTAGCGGCCAATGCCGGTTTCCTTGTCGGGGGTGATGTTGGTGGTGTAAATCACGCCTACCGGCGTGGCGATGCTGTAACCGCCGGCAAATCGCTCGCCGCCTCCCGTTTGGGTGTGGCAGGCCTGGCAGTCCGCCGCCACCGCGAGCCGCTCGCCTTTTTCAATCAGCTCGGCGCTGAAATACGGTCCTTCGTTGGCGGCGAACGCCGAGCCGCCGCCCGCCGCGAGGAGCAGCGCCAGCCAGGCTATCCTTGCAGGTTTTCTCATGATTTCACCGCCAGTTTGCGGGCAATGTCGTCCGCCGCTTTAAGGCCCAGGGCCGCCATCGTCAGCGTGCTGTTCACCACGCTGGCTGAAGGGATGGCGCCACCGCCGGGCAGCCACAGGTTCGGATGATCGTGCGCACGGCAATCGCCGTTCACCACGGAATTTTTCTCATCGTTGCCCATGATGGTGCCGCCCATAATGTGATTATTGGCATTCAGGCTGGTGGTGATGGTGAATTCATCGGCATCAAACAATTGGCCAATATGCTTGAGCTGCCGGTGCGCCGCTTCAGCCCCTTTTCGCACATAGTCCCCCACGTCATAGTAAATGTCCGGGCAAGGCAAACCGTGGGCGTCTTTGCGCGTTGCGCTCAACGTCAGACGGTTATTGGGATCGGGCAGCGGTTCCAGACTGATGGACAAATCGACGCCGTGCGCCGCGCGGCGGCGGATCTCGTCATCCAGCGCTTTCCCCACCAGGCCCTGCGCCAGGGCCTGGTGCGTAGCCGGCAAAACGCGGTTGATGTTATTGAGGATCATCTTGTTGGCTGAGTAATGCTTGCGGAAATCCCCATCGCGCGGGCCGACCAAACAGCTGCTCTGCGCCGGGCCGCGTCCAGGCCACAGCGGCTCTTTCGCCAGGAAGGTGCAGTGAAAGCCGGAGTGATCCATCATATTGCGGCCAACCTGATCGGAGCTGTTGGCGATCCCATTCGGGTTTTGCGCATTGGCGGCCATCAACAGCAGGCGCGGGGTTTCGATGCCATTGCATGCCAGGACGAACGCGCTGGCGCTGGCTTTGTGCGACCGCTTTTGGTTGTCCAGCCAATGCACGGCGGTAACCTGATTTTGCCCATCGGTATCGATTTTGTACGCCACCGCTTCCGCCAGCACGAGCGCTCCTTTCATTTCGGCGCGTTCGATGTGATGGATGCCGTTATACATGGCGCCAATCGGGCAGATAGGTTGGCAGTTATTGTTGCCGCAGCAGGTGGGCCGCCCCTGCCATGGTCGCGTGCTGCGCCCTTGGGGGATCGGTACGGAGCGGTAACCGTGCGGGTTGACCACTTCGGCGAACCGCGTATCTCCGTGGGCCCAGGGCACCATATCCATGGGATAAGGCTTGCTGCGCGCTGAAGGCGATTGTTTGGCCGGATCGTTTGGGCCGGCGACGCCAATCGCCTCCTCCGCGCGGCAGTAGTAGGGCTCGAGATCGTCATAGGCGATGGGCCAGTCGCGGCCAACCCCGTACAGCGTTTTCATTTTGAAATCGTTTGGCAGATGGCGCCAGCAGGAGGCCGCCCAGTGCCAGGTCGTGCCGCCCACGGTGCGTAAATAGCCCTGCTTAAAGCTGTCCGCGCTTGGGCCACTTAACGCGACATAATCGTTTGGCGGAAAATAGAGCGGCGCGGTGGCGTAGGCTGATTGCGGGTACAAGCCTTGAAAATCGGAGCCCGCACGGTTATCAAACGGCATATTGCGCCAGTTTTCGACGGCCTGCGCGCGATCGATACGCAGGCCCGCCTCCAATACCAGCACGGAATAGCCTTGGCCGGCCAACTGGTCCGCCATCATGCCGCCGACGATCCCCGAGCCGACGATGACAATATCGGCCGAGGCATCGCCATCAGCCGTGAATACCGGTTTTTTCATGATTCAGCTCTCAGAGGGCAGTAAGGCGTTAACCTCAGGCGGGGCGACGGTCCACCAAAGCGGGCCGTTGCCGCAATAGGTGGGCACAATCAAGGCGTCTTTAACCGGGCGATACATCAGGGCATCTTTATAAGCGATGAGACTGGCGTTTGCCCCCTGGCCCACGGTACCGGTATACCAGGCGGTGACGATGGCCGAGACCAATGCCGAGAGCCCCAGTTGGCCGGCGATTTGCTGAAGTTGCCGGGCGCTTTGTCCGGCCTTCACGCGTGCGCTTAATCGCTCAACCTGTGATGAGAATTGCGGGTTTGCGAGGCTCAACGCAGTGAAAATACGAGCCGAAAGGCCAGGGTCAATATCCTGACGTTCTGTCAATTGCAGGGAGAGCGCGAAGAAACGGGCAAAAAGCAGGGGGTTTTGCGCGGCGGTATGCTGTTCCGCCAGCGTGAGGAATGGGGCGCCGGCCAATGCGGTGGCGACAAGCGTTGACGCCAGGCCGAGCAAGACATTTCTGCGGCTGACGCCCTTGCCATGTTGATCCGGCTGTTCGCCATTGTCTGATAAACCATATTCCATATGTTTTTTCTCAACGGGTGTTTAATGCCAGAGCCAAAAAAGGCCAAAATATCAGTGGGTGAGCAGGCTAAATTAAGCGTTCTATTACGGTGATATGACGATCTTCACCGATGTGATGTTTTAAGAACGCCTGTCGGTAAATTAGCAGCGGCAACGGACGGTATTTATCAAAAAATCACAAGGTGAGTGCCGACCGCATTTTTGGTTTATTTTTAATAACGGCAGGGGATTATGTGATGGGGCTCTGTTTAATTGATTGTTATTTAATGTTTTTATCGGTTTGTGGCTGTGGGTTTTTATCAGGCGCAGAATGAAAACATTAATGGTATCCCGTGTTTGCGTATTAATTCAAATGACGGCGAAAATAAGGAGGGTTGGGTTATGGCGCAAATGGAAATAATACAGTGCCGTAAACACAGGGCAGGGGGCGGGCATCAATTAAGACTGCGAATATAAAGGCCGAGATTTAGGTTAAAGAGATAGGAACAGGAGCACTTCTGCTCGGTATTCAAGGTCTCAGCGCTGGCGCCGCGTTGAACAGCGCTTTAGAGCTGGCCCGTAGGGTGAGGCCCTTGGCCGAATAATCGAACGCAGTTCGATGGAGAGTCCGTACCCCAGAAAGCGAAAAACCCAGCCATAGGCTGGGTTCTCTAAATATGGTGCCAGGACTCGGACAACCGGCGCTGGCGCCGCGTTGAACAGCGCTTTAGCGCTGACCCGCAGGGTGAGGCCTTTGGCCGAATAATCGAACGCAGTTCGATGGAGAGTCCGTATCTCAGAAAGCGAAAAACCCGCCATAGGCGGGTTCTTCTAAATATGGTGCCCGGACTCGGATAACCGGCGCTGGCGCCGCGTTGAACAGCGCTTTAGCGCTGGCCCGCAGGGTGAGGCCTTTGGCCGAATAATCGAACGCAGTTCGATGGAGAGTCCTGTCCCTGCAAAGCAAAAACCCAGCCATAGGCTGGGTTCTCTAAATATGGTGCCCGGACTCGGAATCGAACCAAGGACACGGGGATTTTCAATCCTCTCTTCGCTAGCAAGTTGAATTATCGCAGTGTGAAATTAGTTTCTGCATCGAATTTGTACTCATCGAATACTTTATTCGAGTGTACACATGGAAAATATCGTCACAAAAGCCGCTACTGTTTCTAACAGTACTAAGCCTCAAGTTGTGCCTATGGTTTCAACCAAAGGCGGCGAGGGTAAATCCACTCAAAGTGCCAACCTTGCCGGCTTCCTTGCTGATACAGGCAAAAAGACCCTCCTCATCGATGGTGACCACTCCCAACCCACTGCAAGCAGCATTTTCTCCCTGGAATATGAAGCTCCCAACGGTTTGTATGAACTGTTGATGAAGACTGTCGATCTCAACCACCCCGAAGAAATCATCTCCCGTTCTGTTATCCCTAATCTCGATGTCATCGTTTCCAACGATCCCCACGACCGTTTATCTTCTGCCATGTTGCATGCCCCTGATGGTCGTATGCGGCTGAAGAATGTTCTGCAGCACCCTTTGTTCAACGAGTACGACGTCATCATCATTGACTCCAAAGGTGCGGCGTCTGTGATGCTTGAACTGATCCTGGTTGCCAGTACGGAGTTCGCTGTCGGTGTTATCAAGCCTATACTGCCGGATACGCGTGAGTTTCTGCGTGGCACATTGGGGTTGATGGAAGGATTATTGCCGCTGACCAGCTACGGTATTGCGTTACCGCGTATCCGTATTCTGACGAACTGCATGGAGTATACGAATCTGGATTGGCAGACCCTGAATAGTCTGCGCGGCATTATCGCAAACGGGCAGTATCTGCGTGCTGATACCTTCGATGTCTCCCTTCTCGACACCATCATCCCCAAGCTTGAAATTTACAAAATGGGGCATGCTTCCGGCCAACCTGTTCATCGTCTCGAAAGAACCACCACCCGTACATCAACGCTCGCTGCTGCTGACACTATGTATGAGCTGGCCTGCGAGTTGTTCCCTCACTGGGTTGCCGACTTTGACGTTCTGCGTCAGGAGGCAAATCAATGAATATTGAACAGCTAGTGAACTTTCTTAATGAACAGCGCGAGTTAGCCGCACCTGCACCCTGGCAGGTTCTTGAACTCTATAGCGATGGTGTCACTGTCGTGGATGTCAACGGCTTCGAGCATGTGGAAATCCCTAATGTCGCGATTGTTCCAGACTGGGAAAAACTTGGGCTTGAGCACTGGTCGGATAACGGTGGGAGCCGTGATGTAAGTCTTGAGGAGCAACGGGCTAATGGTTATCTGGCCGCTGCAGCACCACAGCTACTGGCTTACGTCAATGTGCTTAACCGTAATTTGGAAACCACGGAGAATGCGCTGCGCCGCATGCTGAAAATGCATGCGTTGATGATGGCAAAAATCAATCATGCTGCCAGCTTCTATGATGCCGAATGTCTTCACGAAATGGCCGAGGCTCCGTATGAGGCCACCGCGGTTCTTGAGCACATCTGTGGCGCCGATGCCGAGAATACTCACCTAAAAGAGGCAACTTGCGTAGGGTGCGGTTGTACAGATGGTCATGCTTGCCTGGATAAAAACAGCAAACCATGCAGTTGGCTCAAGGTCAATCGTGAAACTGGGCTGGGTGTCTGTTCTTGCTGCCCGACTTTTCTTGGGCACCCGTTAACAACTGACGGTGAAGGATCGGAGGTGCGCCATGGTTGATATGCATATTCCTTATTCTTCGGATGCTGAGCAGGCCGTTCTCGGCGGATTGATGCTGGATAACGAGCGTTGGGATGACATTCTGCCATTAGTTGGAGATCGTGATTTTTATCTGGCGGTACATCGTCGCATTTTCCAGGCGATGGCTCGTCTGATGGCTGTTCAGCAGCCGATCGATCTGATTACGCTCCATGAGTCACTGGAACAAAACGGTGAGCTCGAGCAGGTCGGCGGTTTTGCCTATCTGGCGGAGTTGTCTAAAAACACACCGAGCGCAGCCAATATTGTCGCCTATGCCGGGATTGTCGCTGAACGCAGTCGACTGCGTAGCCTGTTGCAGCTCGGGCGTGAATTGAGCGCTGATGCTGCTAATCCCCGCGCAGATTCTGCCGCCCTGACCGAAAGGGCAGAACAGCAATTGTTCCAGCTCTCTGAGCAAACTCACTCACAGCAGAATGTCAGCCTGACCGATGGGCTGAATGCTGTCGTGACTTATCTGGAGACGGTGAATGGCGGTAATGGGATCACTGGAACCCCGACCGGCTTCTCAGAGCTTGATGTGATGACGTGTGGTTTGCAACCGGGGGATTTGGTTTTGGTTGCGGCACGGCCATCGATGGGTAAAACCGCCTTTGCATTGAGCGCTTACACCGGCGCACTCCGAGGCACGGAGAAACCGGCATTCTTCTTTAGCCTGGAAATGCCGCGCGAGCAGTTGCTCCAACGCCTGATTGCTGTTGACGGGCGGGTTGAACTTTCAAGGCTGCGCAGCGGCCAGTTGGATGATGAGGATTGGGCGCGCATTTCCAAAGCGATGGAGCGATTGTTGCCATTGGAAAACCGCCTGATTATTGACGATGAATCGTATTTGACCCCCACACTACTGCGTTCCAGGGCACGGCGCTATACCCGGTTGTATGGTGATCCGGGTTTAATCATGGTCGATTACCTGCAGCTGATGCGTTGCCCTGGCCAGGAAAATCGCACCCAGGAAATTTCAGAAATTTCCCGCAGTCTGAAAGCGCTGGCCAAAGAACTTGATTGTCCCGTTGTGGCGCTATCTCAGCTGAACCGTCAGTTGGAAAGCCGTGCTGACAAACGTCCCTTTAATGGTGACCTGCGAGACTCCGGTGCGCTGGAGCAGGATGCCGATGTGATCGCCTTCATCTACCGGGATGAGGTCTATTACGCTGACTCTGATGATGCCGGCACGGCAGAAATTATCATTGGTAAGCAGCGGCAGGGGGCAACGGGCACCGTTCGCGTCAAGTTTGAAGGGCAATTCACCGCGTTCAGTGACTTCCACGATGGTCAGTATGACCAATACTCGGGGAGGGCGTAACTATGGCGCGTACTAAAACCAAGATCCTCGATCTGAACAGTGCTTTGCTCCAGCAGGGCAAGACTGCAGCAGGCACACAACCTTTAGCTCCTGTGCTGGCGGAAACCCCTGTCAGTGAAATGCCGTTGGTATTGACCCTGGATGAAGTGAACCCGAATCCGGATAACCCACGAACCTCGCGTAACCCGAGATATGAGGAAATTAAGTCATCAATTC